>ULSX01044135.1_pt1 | contig 12005 bp, 11 predicted proteins | sample 1957031 | NCBI WGS metagenome assembly ULSX01 (sample SAMEA4835718, study PRJEB28245) | human gut metagenome | biome: gut microbiome; material: fecal sample | place: Denmark | collected 2008 | reverse complement strand
ACTCCACTCCATTTCTGAAGTGAAGTTTTCGAGGTCATCAATACCATTTGACAAAGACCCAAAAACCGGATCAGATTTGCAATAATTGCAAATCATCCGGTTTTTCAATTTGAGACAGTTTTTTTCCCAGCCTCTTTTTTATTTCAAAAACATCCTCTTTGCATGCTAATCGTTTTCGTTAAGCCACTTGCACAAAAGCTCAACGTATTTTTCGTTTTCCTGCACGAACGACATGTGGCGACAGCCTGCAAAAAGCTCCCAGCGCGCATTTTCGATGCGATCGTACATCGTTTTGGCGACCAACGGCGTGCAAAGGTCGTCAGTCCCGCTCGTAATCAGAGTCGGAACGGAAATCTCGTTCAAACGATCAGTGACCTCATACGAATGAAGGTTTCCTTGCGGATTATACTCATTTGGCCCCCAGGCTTCAAGATACGCGCGCTTGCCGCCGATTTTTTTGCGGCGAAGCGGTTCTGGAGCATCGCTGGTGATTTTCGCACAGCTGTGCAGCTCCATGAAGCGCTCATTTGCGGCCAAATATTCAGGACTTGTGAAATCGCCCGTCGATTCTGCTTGCTTGATTGCTTCCTGATCTCTTTCATCCATGAACTTGATCATGCGATGAAGTTCTTTTGCCCACAGTGAAGCCGAAGACAGCGTGCTTGAAAGAATTAGGCTCTTGGCTCCCCTTGCATCACCGTCAAGCATGTAGAGCAATGCCAGCATTCCGCCCCATGACTGACCCAAAACGTGAAATTCTGAAACGTGCAGCTGCTCGCGCAAATTTTGCAGCTCCTTCATCCAAATCGAAGCGTTGTAAACCTCAGGAGTCTCGTCCGGAAGACTGGATCTTCCGCAGCCAAGCTGATCATACATGATGACCTGGCGGTTCGTTTTGTCTGCAACGCAGTCAAGCACCTCGAAATAATTGTGCGTCGATCCCGGACCTCCGTGTAGCAAAATCAGCGGCGGCTTTTGATCAAAATTTTTGCCTGCGATTCGATAATACGTCCGGTATTGTCCGAACGGCAGATACCCTTCCTTGATTTCAGTCATTTAAATCCCCCCTATTTATGGTACGGACTGCCGGAATTAATCATGAAAGCCCGATAAATCTGTTCCGTCAAAACGAGGCGCATCAGCTGATGCGGCATCGTGAACCGACCAAAAGAAATTTGCGAATCCGCACGTTTCAGCACGTCTTCAGACAATCCGAGCGAGCCACCGATGACAAATGCCAGATCGCTTCTGCCATACGTCGTCAAATTTTCGATTTCTGAAGCAAATTCTTCAGATGTCCGCTCTTTGCCAAGAATTGCTAAAGCATAAACGTAATCACGATCTTTGATCTTGCCCAGGATTCTTTCTCCTTCGGTTTTTTTGACGTTTTCCATCTGCGCTTCGCTTAACTTTTCAGGGGCCTTCTCATCCGGAACCTCGACAATTTCAAACTTGCAAAACTTGCCAAGACGTTTTGAATATTCCGCAATTCCCTGTTTCCAGTACTTTTCCTTTAATTTTCCCACGCAGATTATTTTGATATTCATTTAAATCCTCCTTGAACATGTGGATAATCCACAGCTTTTACACAAGCTTATCCACATGTTGATAAGCTAAAACACAACATATGGCCGATTTCAACCTTTTTGATACCATATTTATGTTGGAAACGTTCGACTTATCCACTTTGCATAAAACCATGCGAACGCACTTTCCATATTGCCAAAAACATTGTAAAATCAACGTTTCTCAGCGTTCCACAAATTGCATATCGCAAACTTATCCACAGTTTCCGTTCGCGATTGTGGATAAGTTTTTTCGCGAACATTCGCTTTTTCCTGTGCATAACAATTATAGCAAATTTTGACGTGCCTTTCTTGTGAAATGCAGAGCCGGATATCCGCAATCAAACAGCCGAGACTTGCTGCCAAGCCCCGGCTGTTTGCGGTTAGATCTGTTTTCGTTTTAATTGCCCGAATTGGATGCCGTCGACGTATTCTTGTCGTTAGACTCAAGCGTCAGTTTGACGTTTGCCTTTTTGAGCTCACCTTTGTGGTAGTACTGTATCTCAACAGTGTCCCCGACCTTGTGACCGTAAAGCGCCGTCCTCAATGACGACAGGCCGGAAACTTTCTTGCCGCCAAGCGAAACGATGACGTCATATTTTGAAATATCAGTCTTCTTGAGCGGTGATGACGAGTTGACCTTCATCACGACGACGCCGCTCGTTACCTTGCCTGGAAGGTTGAGCGTCTGAGAACGATCAGCTTCGGAAACGTAATCAAGGTCAACCAAGGAAATTCCGAGTGCCGGCCGAACCACCTTGCCGTTTTGGACAAGCTGGTTGATGATGCTGACGACTTCATTGCTTGGGATGGCAAATCCCATGCCTTCAACGGACGTTGACGAAGACGATGTGCTCGATCCCGTGCTGGAAAGCTTCATGGAGTTGATGCCGATAACCTGACCGGCAAGGTTGATCAAAGGACCGCCTGAGTTGCCCGGGTTGATGGCCGCATCCGTTTGAATAACCGTGGCCTGACCGGTCGACGTGCCGTTTGAGTCCGTAACGTCAATCGTGCGCTTCTTGGCGGAAATAATTCCCTGAGTCAAGGAAGTTGCGTATTCAGAACCAAGCGGAGATCCGATGGCAAGCGCCGTTTCGCCGACGTTGATGTTGTCAGAATTGCCAAACGTTGCAACCTGCTTGACGTTTGAAGCGTCAATCTTCAAAACTGCCAAGTCTGAGACGGAGTCATGTCCGACGACTGAAGCCTTGACCTTCTTGCCGCTGCTCAAAAGAACTTCGACTTTATCTGCACCTGAAATGACATGATTGTTCGTCACGACAAATGCAGTGTTCCCGTCCTTCTTGTAGATGACGCCAGAGCCTTCGCTGGTCGAAGTTTCAGACGAGCTGCTGTCGCCAAACAGGTCTTCAAGCGTATCGGAATCGGAAGACGAATTTGAATATGCTTCAACTGAAACAACGGCTCCTTTGATTTTCTTGAATGCTTTTGAAGCTTGTGTTCCGACGTTGACTTTGACGTTGCTTGTCTGCGTCGTGCCTTTGGAATTTTCAATCCTGTCTTGTACCTGCGAATTATGATTTTGATAATAGACATATCCGCCGACCGAAATTCCGCCGCCTAAAAGCCCTGCAACAAGCGCTGTGACGAACACCTTGCCCAAACCGTTTCCCTTTTTCGGATCTCGTGATTCAGGCGCGTTGTTTTCCGGCTCAACTTCATTGAATTCGCCGTCGAATTGATTGTTGTGATTGTCATCGAACATAGTGATGGACCTCCTTCGTTTTTATCTCTTAACTTTAATATAGCCGTTTTCTCATAAAAAATCCTGTATTTTTCAAAAGCTTTACCTTAATTCAAGCAATTTTAAAAATTTTTTTACAATGCCATCAGCGGCGTAGCCTTCTCAGGGTCGGTATCATGGAGATAAAAATCATGATCGACGGCAAAATCATGGTCGCGCATCATATGATCGACCGTCAGATGTGCCAGCTCTTTGACGTTGTTCTCACGGCTGAGGTGACCAAGATAAATCTGTTTGGTCCTGTTTCCGATGACGCTCATCAAAGCATTGGCTCCGTCTTCGTTCGACAGGTGTCCGGTATCGCCTAAAATTCTTTGCTTCAACGGCCACGGGTATGCCCCCATCCGAAGCATCTCCGTATCATGATTGCATTCGAACAGATACGCCTCTGCATCTTGAATGATCCCGGCAACCATCGGCGAAACGTAGCCCGTATCGGTTACGATCGCAAACGAACTGTCATGATGATGCAGCTCGTAAAATTGCGGCTCGCTCGCGTCATGCGAAACGCCGAAACTTTCGATGTCGAGATCGTCCAAGCTGAGCACGCTTCCGCATTTGAAGACGTGTTTTTGATCCAGCGGGATTTTGCCGACCTTTTTGCTCATCGCATCCCACGTGCCCTCATTTGCGTACACGTTCATCCCGTAACGCCTGGCCAAGACACCGACTCCTTGACAGTGATCGGTGTGCTCGTGCGTGACGAACAGACTGTCGACGTCTTTTAACGTCCGTCCGATCGAGTTCATCAACGTTTCGATTTTTTTGCCGGAAAGGCCGGCATCGATCAAAACCTTGTGTTTTTCCGTTTCGACGTAAGTCACATTCCCGCTGCTTCCGCTTGCCAAGACGCTGATTTTCATTTGATCTTTTTGCTGTGTCATTCTAATCTTCCCTACTTAACACTGATTGTTTCATCCATGACTGCACCGGTAAACGCATTGATCCGCCGGTATTGAACCGTCCCTGAAGCTTTGGAGCTGATGCAAAAATTCCACGTCGGAATGTAAACTACGCTGTTGTTGACGTCAAGCAGCTTGGTATACCCCAATTTGCACCACTCGACGGTCGAATTTTGCGGCAGCTTGTTGTATTGATAAAGCCACATCAAGGCACGCTTTTGACTGATCGTATCTTTCTTTTCGCGCAAAATATCGGCCGCATGGATATACGTTTGCGTATAACCCGTAACATAGCCGTCTTTGACCGTAAACCTGATTTGTCCTTCGCTTGAATAGACGGGTTTGCCGTAAAGTTCCTGCGTATAGACGATCGTATTTTTGGTCGAAAGATTGCTGTTAAAAGAATAATGCTTGCCCATCGGTACTTCAGCCGCATCCTTGACGACAGAATCAAGCGAATTCTGCGGATTCGTCAGATTGAGCCTGATTCCCGTGATAAACGAAGCGGTCAGCTTATGATTTGAATAGGACCAAGTCACATAGCGCAACTGAGCCGCCTTTTCGCGCAGGAAACCGTCCTTTGGCGCTGCCAGATAGTATCCGCTTTGACTCTTATCAGACAATTTTCCGTGACTGATCTGATCGTTTTTCAAACTCTTCATCAAAGATGCTGTCGAGTCCTGAGTACTGGTATTCGTTGTCGACTCAACAATTGAATCCTGATGAAAGTAAGTCGTCATCAGGAAAAAGTCAAGCACGATAAATGCCACCAGGAAGATCCATTCAATTCGTTTAAAATTCATCGTGAACCCTCCTCATTGTGAACCAGATCCCTGTAATCGATCCAAACGTTGTTGTATTTGACGAAATAAGTCGGTGTCAGATCAATGACGAGCGCGCTTGATTCATTCTTGGATTCGCGGTATCCGATCTGAACGTTATTGATTTTTTGCATGTCGATTCCGCTTTGCTTCAAGCTCTCCATGACGTCATCCGTATTCGGCAGCTGAACTGCGTTTGAATCGGCCGGAACCGGCACTTGCAAGGTATAAAGCGAGAAAACCAGATGTTGATTTCCGCTGTCCGTGATCTGAACCTGATAAGAGCCGTACTCATCTGCTGAAATAATCGGAAAACCGTTGATATAGCTGCGATATGTGGCATTTTTGCTTTGAAAGTCAAATTCCGAGTAGCGCACGTCATCAAGCGCAACGTCCAAAAGTTTCAGCCGGTCAAACGACAAGTTCAGACTGTCATAAAGGCTGCGATGTCTTGCTTCGGCAATTTCTTTTGCATAGTTCGTATAAGAAACGTAGCCGTTATGATTTTTGATGACCATTCGCTGCCCGGCATCATCAGTGTAGATTGTTTGTTTTTTCTGCTCCCGAGTCGTTACGGACGAATTTTCGTTTGACCCGATCAATCTGGTGACGAACAGCCCTGTATTTTCACGATTGATCAAGTAGCTGCTCTTCGGAACTTCGATCGGTTGCAGGAAATACTTCGTGATATGCCCGTTGAACAACCGATATTCGACACGAACCATCTTGATGTCGCGCCGCGTTATCAGCGACGACATTTTTCCGATCGCCTGAACGTTGATTTGGGCGGTATAGACGTTCAGACTGTGGTCGTCCATGAAATAAATGACGCCGTGGCGATTCAAAGGCACCAGAATTCTTGAAAATGCATAATTCGCATCTGATTTCGTCATCGACTTCATATGGTTTTTGAACAGGCCGAGCGTCACGGGTGCCGAGTAGTTCAGCGAATACGAATCGTTCATGTTCAGAAATTTGAGGTACTCTTCTTGACTTCTGAACGTTTCTTTGGTAATTTTTTTGATTCTGACGTTTTTGACCCGGCGTCTTGCAAGGTCGATCACATCGATTTTCGTACTCGACAGCTGATATCTCGTATCATTTTCATAGTAAGTCAGACTCACGGGCAGATAAACGTCGGTGATGCTTTGTTTTCCGGCCACGTTTTTATCGACGCTGCCCGCTGCCGGGGCACTTTTTGATCCAAAGACCTGGAAGTGCGAAGGAGTCACCCAAATCAGCGCAGTGAAAATGATGCTGATCAAAACCGCAATAATCAGCGCAACCGGAAGGAGCCATGACCAGTTTCTTTTCTTATTCTTCATCCCACAAGTCATCTCCTTCGTATTCTTCATATGGCAAGGAAATATAAAATGTCGATCCCTTGCCTTCGATACTGTCGACCCAGATCTTGCCATGATGCATCTCGATTACTTCCTTGGAGATCGCAAGTCCAAGTCCCGTTCCGCCCTGAGCTCTTGAACGCGCCTTGTCAACGCGGAAGAAACGGTCAAAAATATGTCCAAGGTCTTTTCGCGGAATTCCCAAGCCCTGGTCCGTAATGCTCAAAATCACGTGATTGTGCGTTTCCAACAGACGACACGTGATTACGCCGCCATCAGGGGAATATTTGATCGCATTGTTCATAATGTTGTCGACCACCTGAATGAACTTGTCGGTGTCGATTTCAACCCACAGATCGCGTTTCGTGAAATCACGCTTGATCGTGTAATTCTTGCTCTTGGTTTCACGAGTGTCATTGTTGTCTTTTTTAAGCATCATGTCAAATCGATTCAAAATATAGTTGAACAGCTCGTTCAGATTGACCAGCTCAAAATCAAGCTTGACGGTTCCCGAATCCATGCGCGACAAACTCAACAGATCATTGATCATGCGAATCATGCGATCGGTCTCGTCCTGCGTAACCTTGAGAAATGAAGGGGCGACTTCCGGATCCTTCCAAGCACCGTCATTGAGAGCTTCGATGTAGCTTCTCATGCTCGTGAGCGGCGTGCGCAATTCATGCGAAACGTTTGAAACGAACTGACGCCTTTCACGATCGATTTTCTGCTGTTCGGTCACGTCATGAAGCACGCAGACCAATCCCGAAATAAAGCCACTTTCGCGTTGAATCGTTGAAAAGTAGGCATTTAAAATCTGATCATGTCCTGCATCAGACATGTCGACGATGATTCCGTCCTGATTTTCAATCAATTCTCGCATCGTTTGCATCTCACGAATTTTGAGAACGTCCAAAATCGAGGTTCCGATCACGTCTTTTGACTCAACGTCCAGGTATTCGCAGGCCATATCATTGATAATGCTGATGTTTCCGCGCCGGTCCGTTGCAATGACCCCGTCCGACATGTGCGACAAGACCGAATCAAGTCTGCGCCTTTCTGAATCAGAAGACTCTTGTGCTTCTTCAACTCTGACAGACAGATTGTTGACCGCCTGTGCCAATTGTCCCAACTCGTCAGTCCCGTAAACATGAACCTTGCCTGAGTAATCGCCGTCGGCAATCTGCATCGTCTGCTTTTTCATTTCATCGATCGGACGCGTAATCGCGCTTGAGACGGTAATCGCAAGCGCCATCCCGATTGCCGTTGCAATCAAGGAAGCCGTCGCAAAAATCAGCGTGACGCTGTTGACCGAATCATAGACGCTTTCGAGATTTGCTCTGAGATACACTGCCCCGACGACCGTATTGGTATTTCCGCTTGCGCTGAACAAGGGCGTAATCGACACGTATGAACGCCGATTACTGCTTTTGTCATACGTCATCGTCGTAAACGTTCTTCCTGAATAAAGAACGCGCTTGATGTTTGTGTTAGTTGTTTTCTGTCCGACGACCGAGCGTCCGTTAACGTCGTTTTCGCCGCGAATCGTTCCTTTGGAATCAATCACTTGAATCGTCGAAATATTTTCGTTATTGATGTCTTCCAAAATCGTATTGATGCTCTTGTTGGCTTTTGTCGTATTCGTCGACGTCAGCTGCTTGATCAGCGAATTATCGACATAAGTGGATAATTCCACTCGTTGTTTGAATGATTTGATATTTTCACTTTTCAATCTCTGTACAAAAACAGCCCCGACGATTTGAAATGTTATCAACAGCAACAATGCAAACACGAGGGCTATCTTGAAGTGAATGGATTGGAAAAAGTGAAGCTTTTTATTCGTTTGTTTTTCCATCTTTTTCCTTTATTATCGTCATTCCGATTTCAAGCTCGGATTTATTCACCGAATTCGGTTTCGGCAGTGCATTTTTCAAAAATCGATCATTCGGCTTCCGGACTGCGCAGATAATAACCGACGCCGCGGCGCGTCACCAACCATGTCGGGCGACTCGGGTTGTCCTCGATCTTTTCGCGCAAACGTCTGACGGTCACATCAACCGTGCGCACGTCGCCGAAATAATCATATCCCCAAACAGTCTGAAGCAAGTGCTCACGCGTCATGACCTGGCCGATATGCTTGGCCAGATAGTACAAAAGCTCGAATTCGCGGTGCGTCAGCTCGATTTTTTCGCCGTTCTTTGAAACGACATAGGCTTCCGGATGAATCGTCAAACTGCCGATTTCGATGTCAGACGACTTCTCTTCTTCCGGCGTTGCGTTTGCAACCGCTGCCTGGCGTCTCAGATTGGCCTTGACGCGCGCAACCAGCTCACGGTTCGAAAACGGCTTCGTCACGTAATCGTCGGCACCCATTTCAAGACCTAAAACCTTGTCGATTTCGGCATCTTTGGCCGTGACCATGATAATCGGCATGTCATGCGTCTTGCGCACCTCGCGTGCCACTTCCAAACCGTCAATTTTCGGCAGCATCAGATCCAGAATAATCAGATCGGGAGAAACCTCTTCAACCTGTTTCAGCGCTTCTTCACCGTCATAAGCCGTATGCACGTCATAGCCTTCCTTGGTCAGGTTGAACTTGATGATGTCTGAAATCGGCTTTTCATCATCTACTACTAAAATTTTCTTCATGTTGATTCCTCTTTAAAATTCAGTGTTTCCAATCAAAAGACGTTCTGATGACAAATTTCCGTCTCTTATCGTTAATAATCCATACGCTACCATTATAACATTTAAGTTCAGCTGTTGTGAACTGAGCAAAAGCGCTCTGTTTTTTGACGCGAGGACGAACGAAATTCGAAACGTCATCTTTATTTTTCCGCTGAATCAGGGCATTTGATGCACTGAGGCGGGAAAACGACGCTTTTTGAAATTTGCCCGTATTTTTGCACCGGTTTTCATTTGCGGCTCTGTATTTTTCAGTGAGCACAAAAAAAGACATCGGAACTTCCGATGTCTTTCCCAAATCTCTGATGGGTGGTCAGGGGATCGAACCCTGGACCCACGGATTAAGAGTCCGTTGCTCTGCCAGCTGAGCTAACCACCCATATTGCGTTGACTTACAACCAACATAAGATATGATACCAGTTATCTGGATAAGATGCAAGCCCTTTTTCGACTTCCATCGAATGCCGGTTTCAAAACACCGACAATGGGTGGTCAGGGGATCGAACCCTGGACCCACGGATTAAGAGTCCGTTGCTCTGCCAGCTGAGCTAACCACCCATATGTTACCTAAGCAACGAATATTATTATATCGAATAATCCTGTTCGTTGCAAGTCTTTTTTAAAAAAATATTGCGATTCACACACACGAAACCGCAATATCTTCAAATAATTTAGTTGTTTTTATCTGCCTTGCTTCTGAACCGAAGCAAAAATCGTTTTTACGAAGAAATACAGAATGGGGGTACAGATTGCGGTGGAACATGAATTGATCACCGTTGCGGGCAAACTGAAGAAGGATGCAACCAGCGCTGTTTTTATTGCAGTTCCTGCCATCAGCGCCTCAACGATCGAAGTTCCGTAAGACGTGAAGATCTTGGTCACGCCCGCCGCAATTGCAAGAATTATGATATTCTTTTTACTGTCATTATATTTGAAAGCCTTGAAAAGTCCGGAAATTATCAAGGCGACAACTACGACTTCAAGCATCGTCAGCCAACTGGTGGATGCATATCCGTTCAAGATATCAAATCCGCCAAGACCGATTATCCCGGCAAGCATCCCGTTTCGAAATCCCAAAAAAAGGATTGCGACCGCAGTCAACGTATTGCCGAAATGGATAAACGGCTTACCGACCATCGCAGGGACCGGTATGCGCAAAACCCAAATGCCAATATAGATGATTGCGGCAAACAGACCTGTCAGAATGATTGCTCGCAAAGAATTTTTCTGTTCTCTCATTTTTATTTCCCCCTCAAACGATCTCCAATTTTTTCAATAATTGCGGAATCGCGGCACCATAATCAGCACCAAACCGAGGGTCGTGGGGCTTTTGGGTCTTTACGATTGCTTCAGACACGAAGTCCATCGCAATCGTCCCAGCAGACCTCAAATCTTTTTCGTACAAGAGACTTGAAAAAAGGACCGATGCAAAGAGATCGCCAGTTCCGAAATAGTTCCCAGGCTGTTTCGAACGACTGACCATCCAAGTTCCGCCGTCTTGTTCGCAGCCGACGATTGAAATCAGGCCATTGCCTGAATCAATCCCCGTCAAAACGATGTTTCTCAGATTGAATCTTCTTTGCACCTTTCTAGCCGTTTCAAAAGCATCATCTGTTGCAACTGGAGAAGTAGTCAAAGGCTCGCCCAACAAGAGTTTTGCCTCAGTATAATTAGGTGTCGCAATATCAGCCTTTGAAATCAAGCATCTCATCTTCTCAACATATTCTTGATCGAACCCACGATAAAGCTTTCCATGATCCCCCATCACGGGATCGATTAAAAGCATCGTTTCAGCCGTGCTTACATCCGCCAAATTTTCCTGCAGAACGTCCAAAGGTTTCTCTCCCAAATATCCCAGATAGATTGCAGAAAACTTCAAACTCAATGTTTTCCAATGCTGGAGAATGCTGACCATTTCTTTTGACAAATCCAGATACGTGTTCTCCCCAAAACCGCCCGTATGTGTTGACAACAAAGCGGTGGGCAAAACGGTCGGAGCCAAGTTCAGCGCGCCAAGCAAGGGTAAAGCACAGCCAAGCGAGACTTGACCTGCACAAGACAAGTCCTGACTGATCAAAACATTGGATTGCATTGCCTACGTTCCTTTCTGACTTTTGCAGCCGCATTTCACAAAAATTAAAAGGCTCAGGAGTTAAGAGCTTGTCAATATTATAACATGATAACCGATTATTTTTTAGTCGTGATTTGCTTTTTTTGGCAATAAGATGCTTGTAAACGCTGTATTTGACAAAGAACCGTCCAGTGCCCCAAAAGGTTTGCTTCATGCCTTTGAAACGGTATTTGTCATGCGGAAAAATCCAGGGCGGAAAGCAGCGAGCGGTGCCTTGAAGAACCCCTTCCGTGAAAAATCCAGTGCCGACGGGAGAATTATCAAAAAGTGGTGCGAGCAGAGGGGAAAGTCTGGTTTTTGGCTGCCTGATTCGTCGAAAACGGGGCGGGCGGAACCGAAAGTAGACAAAAAACGGGGGAAATATCTCATTTTTGTCTACCACCGACTCCAAATTCGGCCCGCGCGGCTCCGAAAGTAGAACAAAATCTCCAAAAATTGGAAAAATGTTCTACTCGGTTACCTTCGCCAAAGCAGTGTGGTCTCAGATTACGGGCAAATCTACTGCACATCAGAAATCGCCGTTTTGCTCGCAACATAACTCAGGTGCAGTGATTGAGCAGATGATGCGCAGCACTGCATTTGGCAAAATCACTGCCGTTTACGGACACACCGATGAAAATGGACGCTTTGTCCGTAAATGGACTGTCCCAAAAATGGCGATTACGGACAAAATGGTCAAAAATGGCCGTTTGTCCGTAAAAATTCAGGTGTTTCGGACCCGGTTTTACGGACAAAGTCTCCAAAAAACCGGCTTTGTCCGTAAATCTTCATCATAATGGCCAAAAATTTACGG
>ULSX01038683.1_pt1 | contig 12318 bp, 7 predicted proteins | sample 1957031 | NCBI WGS metagenome assembly ULSX01 (sample SAMEA4835718, study PRJEB28245) | human gut metagenome | biome: gut microbiome; material: fecal sample | place: Denmark | collected 2008 | reverse complement strand
CTGGATTCTCAGGTCGCTTTGCTCCCCTACGAATCCAGTTCCTTTGCCACCCTTTAGGGGGCGATGAATATAAATGCCGCTTAGCGTCCCCCTTCCCGCCCTGCGTGTCATTCTGAGCGCCAGCGAAGAATCTCGGTACTCGAAGCGTATGAGACAATCGGTAGTAAATACCAGCCTGCGGGAAGGAGCCACTGCTGGGTATAACCGATATTAACCATTGTGCAGGGAGATTTCTCGACTCCGCTTCGCTGCGCTCGAAATGCCAGGAACGCGAATGTGTCAAAGTGCCGTTAGTGATTCCAACCAGCCCACCAGCCCACTAAATTATCCCAGGTTCCAAAAACTCCCACTCAAAAATCCGTCACCCCAAAGATGACGGATTTTTTTACATGAGAAAAATGGTATTCTTCCCCCGGAATTTGGCCTGGTAGAGGGCGCTGTCCATTTTATGGTAGAAGGACTCGAATGTCTCTCCTTCCCTGGCCTGTGTGACGCCCAGACTGGCAGATACAGGGCTTCTGTCGGGGCAGGACACCGTTTCTTCTATGGTTTTTCTCAAGGTTTCTGCCAGAGCGGCGGCTTCCTCTTCCTCCATTCCAGGAAGAAGGATAACGAATTCATCGCCGCCCCACCGGCCTATACAGGCATTGGGCGGTGATTTTTTGGAAAACACGCCTGCCACTTCCTGCAGCACCCTGTCTCCTTCCCCATGGCCGAATTCATCATTGATTCCTTTGAAATTGTCAAGATCCACCATAATGGCTGTAAATACATGGTGATTCTTCTGCCTGTCATCGGTGAGTTCGTGAAGGATGGATTCCACACGGCCCCGGTTCAGAAGGCCCGTAAGGCCGTCATGGGTCGCCACGTAGACCAGTTTCCGATTCACTTCCTCCAGACGGCGGTTTGCCTGCTCCAGTTCTTCCGTAGATCTGGCTATAAAGGAGGCCAGACGCTGTATAGTAGTCATGGTTTCCGTCTGGAAAACGATACCCTCCGATGATTTTTCTTCCTGTCTCACCCCGTTTTCCTCTTTTTCCCTGAAAGCAGCGGCCACCAGGGTCATGTTGAGGGCCGATGTCCTGCCGCCGGAGCGGCTGATTTCGCCGTGGGAATAGCCGCCGCATACAGGCGCCAGGGCTCCATAGGGGGCCAGCACCTGGTTCGCATCTTCCTTCAGGAAAAGACGCCTGGTAATGCAGGAAAAAATGAGAATTCCCTCCGGTGCAAAAGTCCGGAGCTGTTTCGTGTTCTCCTGGCAGCGGGCGATGATTTCATTGGGATCCCCGTAGGCCAGCCTTACCTTTTCCCCTTCAAAGCAGCTGGCTGACATGATGAGGCTCCCATCATCCCTGCAGGCCGCCGGAAGCCTGGCCAGCATGCGGCCCTTTCTCATAAGAATCAAGGGGAAGGAAATCAGCTGCTGCCCGCCAAAATCGGATTTCTTCATTTTCAGATATTTCTCATACACCTGAAAAGCAGGCCTGCCGTCCAGTTCACGAATCACCTTGTCCCCATCAATGGCAGTAATGGTCATCACCTGTCCCAGGGGCTGCCAGCCCAGGTTCTGGGACACCCGGATTTTCACCTTCCCTGCAAAGCACACTGCCACAATGGCCTTTCGGGAAATGAAATCATTGCCAAAGACGCAGGTATCATCGCCGCCGGTATAGGCATCGGCGCCGCCGCCGAAAATGGCCGTCTCCGACGGCAGGTGATCCAGCTCCGTAAGGAAATCATCCACGTTCACCGTGGAAAGGGTGGTAAATACTTCCACCCCTGCCAGATTTCTGATACTGCTGAAGCTTTCCAGCGCCCTTTCCCCTGCCTCGCCGGGGGTCATGCTGCTGATGTCATAGCAGTGCACCGACACTTCCGTATCTTCAAAGGAAAGAAAAGCAAGTACGCTTTTCCCCAGTACCATGCGTCCGTCCTTAATACCGCCGGAAGCGGACATGCCGGCAATGGCCGATTGGGGAAAAGCCTTCCTCAGTGTCTGTATGCTCTCCTTAACTTTTTCCAAATCGTTGGACTCATGATAAAGGGTAATAAAAAGCCCCGCCTTTTCCCTTCGTTCCTGCCTGAACCGGTCTATCACTTCTTCCAGTTCATTTTCCCCATAGAAATCATACACATACTGTTTCATGCAAAGCCTCCTGATGAAACCGGTGTATTCCACATATCATGAAAATGATGGTATCCTGCTGCAAGGCATGTTTTCTGTAAATTCTCAGTTATGCCGTTCTTATACTTACTATAGCATAAAAGCAGAATAAATTAAAATCATATTTTAAACATCGAAGAGGACTGCGAAAAAATGATTGAAGCTCCGTCCGGTCCTCCTATGCAGAAAATCAGAGGCCCTTTGCCAATCTGAAAAGGAAACGAATCGCAAAGGGACCGCGCCGCTCTGCCTGAGATGACGAATCCTCTGACTGCTTAGCTTCACCCCAGGTAAAATAGGGATGCACTAAAAAAGGAGGGGAAAGATAATTAACCTTTCTTCCCCTCCTTTTCTCCTTAAAATTCTCAGGATTCCGGCCAGGACTCATTCCTGTATTCCGTGCCGGTACTTGGATCAAAACCGTTACCGTTATCCTTGTTATATCCTTTTCCCTCTATATAGGACAGGCTGTAGCTGTCCCCTTTTCTTGTGATGCCCACACCGTACCAGTCTATGTCATTCTGCTTTACTTCTGCACTGCTGTAATCATCGCCCACAGCATCGCCCACAGCTTCCAGCATATTAACAAATCCCCCATTTATATAGTTTTTTCCATTAACCTTCACGTCACTGCCGGTGTAGGCTCCATTCATGTGCCAGTTCTTATACTTGTTATACTTGGGATTTGGCTGATTCTGGACAAAAATAGAGACAGAACTTCCATTTCCCATTGTGATTATTTTTTTACTAACTGCATTTTTCAGCAGGTCTCCCAGGTGATCCGCATAATTCCGGTCTGCTTCTCTGGCCGCTGCTTTCTCCGCTTCCTCTTTCGCCTCTTCCTGACTCTTGTTCACCTGCTCCAGCAGACTGCCTGCGTTGTTGAAAACGGCGGAAATGTTGTCCCCATACCCCTGGGTGTAGATAAAGCTTCCGATCCCTACCACCAGTGCCAGCATGAGGGCGTACTCAATCAAATCCTGTCCTTTCTGCTTCCTCACTTTTTCTCACCTCTTTACCGATCACCTATCTTGAAAACGATTTCTATCTACCTGTATTTTACCATTTTTCTATATGTAAGTCATTATTATAACTTTCCCACATAAAAAGCTGCCCTGCATGGGCAGCCCGGGAAAATCGGAAAACACGGAGTATCAGCTCTCCTTCCTGTGATGAGCCTTTTCCATGATTCCTATGACATGGAGAGAGATTTCATAAAAGAAAACGGCAGGCAGGGCCAGGAGGGACTGGGTAAGAATGTCCGGCGTAGGAGTAATCACCGCCGCCAGGATGAAGGCGGCCAGAATGACAAACTTTCTTCCTCTTTTGAGTGTCTTCTCCTTCACCAGCCCTGCCAGAGCAAGAGCCATCATAAGCAGGGGAAGGTTGAACATGACGCCGAAGGGAAGAATCATGAGGAGCACAAATTCCAGATAGCTTTCCATGGAAAGAAGAGGCGTGAAGTTCTCCCCGCCAAAGGCCATGAGGAAATGGAGACTTTGGGGCATGACAAGGAAATAGGAAAATCCAATGCCCCCAAGGAAAAGTGCCACCGAGAGGGGGACGAAGAGGATGGTCCAGGTCCGTTCCCTGTCCGTCATGGCCGGCAGGATAAAACGCCAGAACTGGAAGAAAACCACCGGCGACGCCAGGATGAAACCGGCGATTACTGCCGTCTTCATATAAATGACAAAGACCTCCGCCGGCCGGGCAAAGTAAAGATGGCCCGCCGGTGCCGTAAGAAGGGAAATGAGATTTTGAATGAAGAAAAGGCAGATCACTGTACCGGCCAGCACGGCCGCCAGTGAATAGAGAATCCGTTTTCGAAGTTCCGCCAGATGGCCGGTGAGGGGCATATCACCGGCTGCTTCACCAGGGGCTGTCATTTTTTAGCGCCTTCCGCTTTCACTTCTGTCCCTTCTGCCTTCACCACCACTGTCTTTTGTGTATCCATATTCACCGCATCCTTGAATTCATGCATGCTTTTTCCCAAAGCTTTGCCGATTTCCGGCAGCTTGCCGGGTCCAAAAACAATGAGACCGATAACCAGGATGAGAAGCAGTTCAGGAATTCCAATACCAAACATGGGAAGCCTCCTTTATGGAAAACAATTGAATTCCCTTTCATCATAAAGGAAAGATTTTCCGATTTCGTCAAATCTTTTTATGGACTTTGTCATATTCTGCCAAATTTCTGCAAATTTACAGAAATCTGACGGTCTTTGTCCTTATTTTTCCATACCCTGTTATCTCCTTTGCAAACCACAGATACACTGAGAGGAAAGCAGGAAATCCCCCTTTCCCGGATTTTCCCCTGCCCTGCCGGTCATTTGCAATCCGGCTTTTATGGTAAGCGGACCCCCGCTTCTGTCAATTGAGGAGGATGAATCAATGAATGAATCCATGATGAAGGAACCTATTTCCAGAAGGACTTTTCTGAAGCTGGCAGCCGGCAGCGCCGCCGGTGCCCTTCTTTTCCATTTCCCCTTCCAGGCCTCTGCTGCCGAGGAAACCGCTAAAGCTCTGGAAATCAGACCCTGCGCCCTTTCCGCCCTGCCTGCCGCAGAAGAATCTGCCAAAAACTCTCCCCTGGTCAAGGGTTCCTATAAGGACATTATCAGCCAGGTCAATACCATTCATGACAGCGGCCTGAAGTCGGCAGTTCTTTCCATGATCAACCATCCGGAGCCTTCCTTCATGGAAAACTACAGCTCCTCTTCTGCCATCCAGAAGATTTACAATAAGCTAGTGGAAATGAAGCTGGCAGATCCCTCCAAAATTACTGCAGAAACCCTTCTTCCTCCCCTTCCGTCCCGCCTGCAGCCCTTTATGACCGCCCCGGGCAGCGGCTACATGAGCCACCATCCCTATCCCGGCGGCCTTGCCACCCATGTATCCAGCAACCTGCATATCACCGCCGGCATCTGCCGTACTTACAAGGATGTATTCGGCTACCATGTGGATTATGACACCGCCATGGCAGGGCAGGCCCTCCATGACATTGAAAAGCCCTTCGTATTCCAGTGGCAGAAAGACGGCAGTTCCCGCAAGGAATACACCCTGGCCGGCCAGGGTGTCCACCATGTGTTAAGTATTGCCGAATCCATGTACCGCGGCATACCATCCGAAGTGGTGGTGGCACAGGCCTGCGCCCACGGTGCTCCTTCCAACCCAAAGGATGAAGGGGATGTGGTGGGCTGGATCAAGGCGGCTGCCCTGATTGCCGGAAAAGATCCCATCCGCAGCGGTTACCTCCGGAAGGATGGAGAAGGTCTTCCTGCTCCCCATAAACAGGAAGGATACATCGTCCATCTGGGCGACCATGACTGGGTTCTCACTTCCCCGGCATCCCAGAAGTCCATTGCCCTCCTGAAGAAAGCAGCCGCTTCCCTCTACGGTATCGATGGTGAAAAAAATCCTGAAAAATTCAACCGCTTCCGGAATTATATCGGTTCCCAGGTTTCCTTCATGTACATCAACCACCTGTCCTCCTTCCCTGATGGAGAAAAGCAGATTGAAGGACTGGTAGAAAAAATTATAATCAAGGACTGAGTCTGCATCTTCCCACCCTGTTCTGGCAGCCGGTGTCCCCATGCTTTTGAAAAAAAGCAATCAAAAAGGGGCTGTGAAAAAATGGCAATTATTTTTTCACAGCCCCTTTTGAAATGCCGGAAATTCAGGAAAGACTTCTTCTCCAGAAAAAATAATAAGCAAGGCCCAGAAGAGAAGAAGAAAGACAGATGACGCCGTACATGAAGGGATAGCTGAAGGCATTGGCTGCCACGCCCAGCACTGCTGCCGCCAGGCCTACGGAAATATCGAGAGACCAGAAATAGGTGGAGGTAGCCACCCCTGCCCGGGATGCCGGGGCGCTCTGCACTGCCAGAGTCTGGAAAGCGGGAGCCAGAGCGCCAAATCCGATTCCCAGCACCGCTGCTGAAAGGAGAAGGACCGTCAGATTTCCTGCCAGGCTGAAAAGGATGAAGCCAAGGGAGAAAAAGGCAAATCCCGGATACACGGTGGCATTGGGGCCGTGATGGTCAAAGAGATAGCCCACAAAAGGCCTTGTCACCACGATCACCAGGGCAAAGACCAGGAAGAAAAGACTGGTGCTCCCGCCCATGCCCAGACTTCTGGTATACATGGGGATAAAGGTCAGCACGCCGCCGTAGGCAAAAAACACAAGACCTCCCAGGATGACGGAAGGAAGGGCCCTCTTTTCTATGAAATCACTGATATGGAAACCCTTTTGCCTTTTTCCGCCAGGCAGGATGGTTTCATCGGGCAGCTTCTTTCCGTTTCCTGCCACAATGGCTCCCAGCGCCAGCAGGGCCAGGAAAATAAAGAGAGGATGGGCTCCCAGATAATCCATAATCAAAAGTCCCACCAGCGGCCCGATGACCATGGCCATATTCCCGCAGACTGCAAAATAACCGATGCCCTCTCCCTTACGCCGCCGGGGAAGTACAAGAGCTGCCATGGCTGCAGAGGCAGTAGTGCCCAGAGCAAACACGGCGCCATGGACAAGGCGGAGAAACCATACCGCATGAAGCGAAGAGGCAAAGTAGAAGCCGGCCATGAGCAGAAAAAACAGGAAAGACGCTCCCAAAAGAAGTTTCTGCTTGTTTACCCCATCAATAATCCGTCCTGCCAGGGGCCGGCAGAGTACCGTGCCGATCTGGAAGCAGGTCATAGCCATGCCTGCCTCCCACTGCCCCTTCCCTAAATCGTCCATGATGAACACAGGAAGAGCGGCGATCAATATGTACTGGGACATAAAATAAAAGAAATTCGTGAGTCCCATTCCCACGAATTCCCGGGTCCAGATTTTATTTTCCGACATAGCATACCTTTCATTATTATTACGACAACGAAGTAATCCTATTGTATCACAAAATGACGGAAAGTAAACAGTTTCAGATATTCCAGTGCTCGTGGATATCATGGGACTTTGATCCCCTGGGCCTGCCCTTTTCTTCCTGCCGTTTTCTATCTGTCATAGTATAATGAATATATTACAGGGTGAAGGGAGATAGACTGATGGGACTTCATTTTATATTCGGCCGCGCCGGCACGGGAAAAACAGAGCGATGCTGCCGGGAAATCAGGGAATACGTGGAAGGCCATCCGGAGCGGAAGGCTTTTCTTCTGGTGCCTGACCAGGGCACATACACAGCAGAGTACCGGCTGGCAGAATCCTTCCCCGGCAAAGGATTTACCAATGTGACGGTGTGCGGTTTTTCCCGCCTGGCCTACCGCGTATTTCAGGAGCTTCATTCGCCGGTGAGCGATGCTCTGTCACCGCTGGGACAGCAGATCATTCTCCGCCGTCTTCTGGAGGAAAACAGGGACCAGCTGCAAATGATGATGAAAGCGGCTTCCCAGCCCCATTTTTCTGAAGAGCTGACGGGCTTTTTCCATCAGCTGGATATGTTCTGCGTATCAGAGGAGGATCTGGAAAACGCCGCCACAGCCCAGGGCAGCACGCCGCTGGGGCGGAAGATGAAGGACCTTTCCCTCCTTTACCGCGCCTACCACCGGTACCTGAAAGACCACTTCGACTACCAGGGGAGTCTTTTCGACCTGCTGGCCCGGGAAATTCCCAAATCTCCCACCCTCCGTTCCTCCCGTGTATGGATTGACGGGTTCAACGGCATGGCGCCCCAGAAAATCCACATTGTTTACGCCCTTTTACACACGGCAGAAGAAGTCACCATGACACTGCAGATGGACAGGCCGGAAGAAGCAGCAGTCAATCCCAATTTTGCCCGCCCTTTCCATCTTTTCTCCCTCCTTTCCGCAGAGGAGCGTCACTTTTCATCCATTCTCCTGTCCGAGGACTGCCGCTTTGCTTCGCCCCGCCTGAAATCTATGGCCCGCTTTTTCTTCAACCGGCGGGCAGCCCATTCTCCCCTTCCTCCAGCAGCCACCCCGGCTCCCGATGAAGGGCTTCACCTCATCACCGCCTCCCACAGGGCTGAGGAAGTGGATTTTATTTCCAGAACCATTCTGTCCCTGGTGCGGGACCGGCATCTCCGTTTCCGGGATATTCTGGTCCTTCTCCGAAACCCGGAGGACTATGACGATGCATTGGAGCGGTCCTTCAAGCGCTATGAAATCCCCGGATTCATCGACCGGAAGCATCCTATGAACAACCATCCCCTGGTGGTGCTTCTGGACAGTCTGGTCCGTTTCCTCACCGCTGAATGCAGCCGGAAAAACAGCGGCTGGCAGCGGGAAACCATTTTCCGCATGCTGAAAACCTTCCTCCTTCCGGAATGGCAGGAGGAAGAGGTGGACCGGCTGGAGAATTATGTGCTCTCCCATGGCATCCGCCCCTGGCAGTACCACGAACCATGGGAATTCCGCACCTACCGGGATCTGGATGCACCGCCGCCTGCTCTTTCCGAAAAAGAGCAGGCCGAGCTCACAGAGGTCAATGCCTGGCGCACCCGCCTCACTGCCATGCTGGACGAGCTGGCAGAAAAATGGAGCCAGAGCCCAAAGTCCAAAGACCGCTGCCGCCTCCTCTACCAGTGGATGATGGATAAAAAGATACCGGACACCCTCTCAGCCATGGATGAAAAGGAAGCGCTCCGCACCAACCTTCGTCCTCACCTGCAGGTGTGGAAGAAAATCCTTTCCCTTCTGGATGAAATCGTCCACACCGCCGGTGATGACGAGATTTCAGAAAAGAATTTCCTCTCCATCTTCGAAGACGGCCTCACTGCCCTCACCTACTCCACCATTCCCCCTACTTTGGACCATGTCACCGTCACCGGCATGGACAGGGGCTATGCCATGGAAGCTGCAGCTGTCTTCATTCCCGGCGCCGTGGAAGGGGAATTCCCCCGCCGCGTAGAAGAAGGAGGCTTCTTCACCGAGCTGGAGCGGCAGAAGATTTTCAAAGACAGCCGCCTCATTTTCGGTGAAAGCCTGCTGGAGGAAGTGCACAAGGAACAGTTCTTCACCTACCTGGCCCTCACCAGGGCAGAGAAGGTGCTGTACATGACCATGCCTTCCGTGAACGATGACCACAATGACACGGAGCCTTCTTTCCTCCTTTCCCAGCTCCACCGCCTGGGCTATACCTCGGAAGAACGCACCCTGACGCCGGAGGACAGGGAAACGGACCGCTCCTATTTCGCCAATCCCCGGCAGGCCCTCTCCCTTCTTCCTGCCCTTCTCCGGGAGAAAATCCCCGAGAAAAACTCTCCCTGGGCCGCCCTGGTCCGCTGGGCCCGGGATAATGGCTATGAAGAGGATGTGAAGGACGCCCTCGCCGGATACCAGTACAAAAACGAGGCGCCGCCCCTTCCGAAAGACCTGGCGGATCAGCTTTTCAAGCCGGGGGGCCGCTTCTTCGGTTCTGTCACCCGCTTTGAAAACTACCGCCGCTGCCCCTTCATGTACTTTGTCCGTTACGGACTTAAAATCGACAAACGGGACGAAGGGGAAATGGAATCCATGGATTTCGGCAGCTACCTTCATGCAGGACTCCACCAGTTCGGGCAGTCCCTGTCAAAGGAAAAGAAGCAGTGGCGGGATGCCACGGACGAAGATATCCAGCATCTTTCAGAAACCATTGCCTCCCGCCTCTCTCCCAAGGTCCGCTACGGTGCCCTCCACGCCGACGGCGCCTCCCGTTATACGGAAAAGGCGCTGAACGAAACCTTCCGCCGCTCCCTTACAGCCCTCCGCAAATGGAGTCAGAACAGCTCCTTTGACACAAAGGCGCTGGAAAAGGAATTCTACCTCCATCTTTCCGGCGAAAAGGATACGTTCACCCTGAACGGCAAAATCGACCGCATCGACAGCTCTGGGGAGGCCGTGGCCATTTTCGACTACAAAACCGGCCATACCACCGCCACCCTTCAGGAGGCGGTGGCAGGGCTGAAACTGCAGCTCCTCACCTACCTTTTGGACGTGGAAGAAGAAGGGGGTGGGGGCCTTCTTCCTGCCGCCCTCATGTACATCTACCTGTCCGGCGATGTGAAGAGCCTTCCTGCCGTGCCGCCTGGGGGAAAGCCGCCGCTGAAAGATAAGGAGTATACCTCCGGCTGGATTCTTTCCGACACCGATATCCTGCGCCGCCTCGATGGTGCCGCCGGAGAGGAGGACTCCTTCCTCCCTGTCAAATTGTCAGGGAAAGGCACTCTCACCCAGACCGCCTCCACTCTGTCTGCCGAAGATTTCCAAAACCTTCTCACCATAGTGAAAAGAAAACTGCTGGAAATCTATCATCACATGGAAAAAGGCCATATCCCCATCCGTCCGGTACGATACAAAAACCAGGTGCCCTGCACCTACTGCCCCTTCCATGCCATCTGCCGCTTCGATCCAAAAGGAGAAGGGGAAAGCTACGACTATATAAACCTTCCCACCGACAGGGAACTGAAAAAACAGCTGGCGGAAAGGGCAATGGAGAAACCCCAAGAACCAGAGAGTTCAGAGGGTTCAAAAGGGGAAGGTTGACGGTGCCGGCGGCCCCGAAGGTTATGGCCGCTCCGCAGCCGGTTGTGTTCGCTTCGCTCAAGGGGCATCATTGGCCTTCGCCTCCGAGGGTGGTGGTATCGCCATTTGACACGCCCTGATGGGCGTGTCGGTTCAAAGGGTTCAGAGGGAGGTATAGCCTTCGGCGATGAATATGTATGCCGCTTCGCGGCCCCTTTCCCGCCGGGCTCGTCATTCTGAGCGAAGCGAAGAATCTCGGTACTCGAAGCATATGAGACAATCGGTAGTAAATACCAGCCAGCGTGGAGCCGGGAGCCGGAAGCCGACAGCCCCCTCACTCTCCCACTGTCCCACCAGCACACGAATACATCAGCACACTATGGCCTCACTGAAAGGAGAAATACCATGAGTAACCACTGGACAAAAGAACAGGAAGAAGCCCTTTCGGTGAGAGGGAAGAATCTTCTTCTTTCTGCTGCTGCCGGCAGCGGAAAAACAGCGGTCCTTACGGAACGGATTGCCCGTCTGGTCAAGGATCCTGCAAACCATACGGATATTAATGAGCTTCTGGTGCTTACCTTCACGAAAGCCGCCGCCAGCGAAATGAAAGCCCGTATTTCCCAGGCTTTGTCTGACGCCTTGAAGGAAGCCGACGAGGCAGATGATGAAGGGCGGATCCGCCATTTGGAAAAACAGATCTCCCTCCTGGGAAGCGCCCAGATTTCTACACTGGATTCCTATTTCCAGTCCATTATCCGCCAGTATTTCTACCTTCTGGACTTGGATCCGAAAACAAGGATTATTTCCGACGAAAATGAGGAATTCCTGCTGGAAGATGACGTGATGTCCGCGGTACTGGAGAAATGGTATGAAAAGGGAGATGCCCATTTCCTTGACACTGTCGACCTTTTTGCCGACCGCTACCAGGACCGGGCCTTAAAGGATATGGTGCTCCGCATTTTCCATTTCGCCTCCTCCCTCCCCTTTCCGGAGGACTGGATTCGCCGCCTTCCTGCCCACTACCGCATTCCGGAAAAGGCCTCCATGGATGACCTTGCCTGGGACAGGCCGGTACTGGAAAAGCTCATGTCCCTTTCCGAAAAAATCATGGACTCCTATCGCCAGATATTTTCCATCATGGAAATGAGCCCCGCCGCAAAAGCGGTATACGGCGAGCAGATGAGCAATGAATATGCCTATTTTTCTACCCTTTCTGCCATGAAAAGCTGGAAGGACTGGTTTTCCCTGCCTTCTTTTACCTTTGACCGGCTGAAAAGTATGAGCAAGGCCCAGGCGGAAGCCTACCATTTTGCCAAACCCGCCGATTTCACCAAATCGCCGGAGGCAGAAACCATCAAGACCCTTCGGGAGGGCGCCAAAAAGCTGTGGCAGAAGGAAATCGCCCCCTTTGCCCAGATACCGGAAAAGCAATGGATTTCTGAAACGGCAGCCATGCTTCCCACAGTCACCATCCTTTCCCGTCTGGCCCTGGATTTTTCTGCCGCCCTCAGGACCAGGAAGAAGCAGGAAGGCCTCATGGATTTCAATGACATGGAGCATTACGCCCTGGACATCCTTCTGGACAGGGATAATCCTCATTTCACGCCGGAAAAGGCAGCCCTTTTCCCTTCTGCCGCCGCCCTGTCCATCCGCCGCCGGTTCAAGGAAGTGATGATTGATGAATACCAGGACACCAACGGC
>ULSX01005793.1_pt1 | contig 12659 bp, 9 predicted proteins | sample 1957031 | NCBI WGS metagenome assembly ULSX01 (sample SAMEA4835718, study PRJEB28245) | human gut metagenome | biome: gut microbiome; material: fecal sample | place: Denmark | collected 2008 | reverse complement strand
TCTGGGTACAAGGAGCTGCAAGTTTTTACTTGCGGCTCTTTTTTTTGCCTGATTAGGAAAAGGGCATCACCCTTGACTTCTAATCAAAATTAAAAGCCGCTCAACAGGCAAATCTGTTGAGCGGCTTTTTTATATGGAAATCATAGCACTACAGCTATGATGCCTAGTCTTTAAAATCGAGTGAGAGTTCACCTGTGCCTAGAAGATTGTAGCTCTTGCGATGATAAGGCGTAATACCAAACTCCCTGATGGCAGCACGATGCTTCTTGGTAGGATAACCCTTGTTGCCCTTCCAGTCGTACTGTGGATATTCCTCTGCAAGCGCATCCATATAGTCATCACGATAAGTCTTGGCAAGAATGCTTGCCGCAGCTATCGAGAGATACTTTCCATCTCCTTTTACAATCGTGGTATAAGGCAGGTCCTTATAAGGCTTGAAACGATTACCATCCACAATCACCGCCTCAGGACGTACCTTCAGCTGGTCCAAGGCACGATGCATCGCCAGGAAACTCGCATTCAGAATATTGATCTGATCGATTTCTTCGGGAGTAACAATGCCCACAGCCCAAGCCACAGCATCACGCTCTATCTGTTCACGGAGCGCCTTGCGTTTCTTGTCAGTCAGCTTTTTGCTATCATTGAGGTCAGGGTTCTGATAATCGGGAGGAAGAATCACTGCTGCAGCATAGACGCTACCAGCCAGACACCCTCTGCCCGCCTCATCGCAGCCCGCCTCAATCATATCCTTATAATAATGACTTTCTAACATATTTATATCTACTTAAGAAGATAAATGAAGTTAAGAAGACGAACAAGTTCACTGTCCGACCTAGAACATCTGAGAAACTCGTTTTACGCCTGCTATAAGCGCATCAACCTCTTCCTTGGTGTTGTACAAAGCGAAGCTGGCACGAACGGTGCCGAGAATGCCATAGCGGTCCATCAAAGGCTGTGCACAGTGATGGCCTGTACGAACGGCGATGCCCAGGCGGTCGAGCAAGGTTCCCATATCCATGTGATGAATATCACCAACCAAGAAGCTGACAACGGCATCCTTGCCTTCCTGCTCACCAAAAAGCCTGATTCCATCGATGGTTCTCATCTGGTCCATGCAGTAGCGGGTGAGTTCCTGCTCATGCTTGGCAATGTTATCCATACCGAGCGCAGAGACATAATCGATGGCTTTTGCCAAACCATGGGTAGCTACATAATCAGGAGTACCAGCCTCGAACTTGAAAGGCAACTTCTCGAAAGTAGTCTTCTCGAAACTTACGCTCTCAATCATTTCACCACCTCCCTGATAAGGAGGCAACTTGTCGAGCCATTCTTCCTTGCCGTAAAGCACGCCGATACCGGTAGGACCATAAATCTTATGTCCGCTGAAAGCGAAGAAATCGCAATCCATATCCTGTACATCCACAGCGAAGTGAGGAGTACTCTGGGCACCATCCACCATCACAGGCACACCGTGCTCATGAGCAATCTTGATCATCTCTTTTACCGGATTCACCGTACCCAGCACGTTGCTTACCTGGGCAATGCTCACGATTTTGGTGCGATCAGTGAATAAACCGGCGAATTCATCGAGGTTAATCTCACCTTTATCGTTGATTGGGATTACACGGATCGCAATTCCCTTCTTGGCAGCCTGCAACTGCCAAGGCACGATATTGGAGTGATGCTCCATGGTAGAGATAATCACCTCATCACCCTCGCTCATAAAGGCATCGCTGAACGATGAAACCACGAGATTCAGACTCTCGGTAGTACCGCGGGTAAAGATGACTTCCTCAACCTTAGGCGCATTGATAAACTTGCGCACGGTTTCGCGGGCTGCCTCATGAAGGTCGGTAGCCTGCTGAGAGAGATAGTGAACGCCACGATGCACATTGGCATTTACGTTGAGATACTCGTCGCGCATGGCATCGAGCACGCACAATGGCTTCTGCGTGGTTGCCGCATTATCCAGATACACCAATGGCTTATCATATACCGTTCTCGATAAAATCGGGAAATCTGCTCTTACTTGATTGATATCATACATATTTTTAAGAACTTAACTCCTTTAAAAGGATATTATCTACTTGCAAAGCTTGCAGCCCTCGCACTTATTGAGTTCACCACGGAATCGCTTCTCTACGAGATGATGCAGGCGATCGCGCAATGGTTCCAACTCCATCTTGTCGATGACTTCGTTGATAAATGCAAACTGAAGGAGCAACTTAGCCTCCTCACGGCTCACACCACGCTGCTGCATATAGAACAGAGCGGCATCGTTGAGCTGACCGACGGTACTACCGTGTGCACATTTCACATCGTCGGCATAGATTTCCAGCATCGGCTGGGTGAACATGCGGGCTGTCTTCGTAGCACAGAGGTTCTGGTTGGTTTCCTGAGAAGTAGTCTTCTGGGCACCATGACGAACCAATACTCTACCGGCAAAAGCACCACGTGCCTCACCATCGAGCACATACTTATAAAGCTCGTTGCTGGTGCAATGACCCACCTGATGATCGATGAGCGTATTGTTATCTACCACCTGGTTCTTATCAGCAATCACACAACCATTACAGAAGCACTCGGCTCCCTCGCCCTTGAATACAAGGTCGAGGCGGTTGCAGGTGATACCGTTATGAAGGGTGATGACGTTATGGTTTACACGGCTGTTAGCCTGCTGCTCGATATAAACGTTGCTGACACGACGATTCTTGTAATGAGTCTCCTCCAGGCAATAGAGGTCGAGACTGGCATTCTCGCCTACATAAGCCTCGATTACCTGGGTAGCGAGGAAGTTCTTATCATCGGCAGCATGATCGCAGAAGAGGAACTTAGCCTCAGCACCCTGTTCCATCACGATGAGAACACGGCGGTTTACCATCAAATCTACATCCGAACGGAGAATATTGATGACCTGAATGGTACGCTCCACCTTCACGTTCTTTGGAACATAAATCAGCAAGCCATCCTGTGCCAGGAAAGTATTCAATGCGGTGATGCCATCTTCATCGGTTTTGGCAATCTTAGCGTAGTATTTCTCGATGAATTCAGGGTTTTCTACAGCAATCTTGTTCAAAGAGTCCACGATAACACCCTCCGGAAGCTCTACTTTAGGCAATGCTTTGTTATAAAAAGCATCGTTCACCACGAAGTAGAGCGAAGTGCTCAGGTTAGGCACATCGCAGCGGAAAGCCTCGTATGGATCCACCGGAATTTCCAGGCGATTCAAGTTCAAGCCATAGTCTGGCTCGAAGATGGCGCTCATATCTGTATACTTATATCTTTCTACCTTGCGGGAAGGGAAGCCCAGGCGACGGAAGTCCTCGAAGGCAGCATCACGCACTGCATTGAGCACCTCAGCGCTGTTCTTCTTGATCATTCTCGAAGAAGACTGATACAAGTCTAAATATTGATTTTCTGAAAGCATAGCCATCCTCCTAATTATTTCTCATCTACTTCAGCCTTGATCCAGTCGTAGCCACGAGCCTCAATCTCCTTGGCAAGTTCAGGACCGGCAGTCTTCACGATTCTACCCTTATAGAGTACGTGAACCACACTTGGCTTAATCATATCGAGCAGACGCTCATAATGAGTGATGACGATGGCAGAAGTCTTGTCGGTATGCATCTTGTTTACACCGTCAGCCACAATACGCATCGCATCCACGTCGAGACCAGAGTCGGTTTCATCGAGGATAGAGAGCTTTGGCTCCAGCATTGCCATCTGGAAAATCTCGTTGCGCTTCTTCTCACCACCAGAGAAGCCTTCGTTTACAGAACGGCGAGCCAACTTACTGTCCAGTTCCACCAACTCACGCTTCTCGCGCATCAGCTTCATGAATTCGCTGGTGTTCAATGGCTCCAAGCCCTGATACTCACGCTTGGCATTGATAGCCGCACGCATGAAGTTGGTCATGGATACACCAGGAATCTCCACTGGATACTGGAAAGAGAGGAACAATCCCTCACGGGCACGATCCTCAGGCTTCATATCCAGGAGGTTCTTGCCGTTGAAGATAGCCTCACCCTCGGTTACTGTATAGAGAGGGTTACCTGTGAGCACAGCGCTCAAGGTTGACTTACCGGAACCATTAGGTCCCATAATCGCATGTATCTCACCATCGTTGATGGTCAGGTTGATACCTTTCAATATTTCTTTGCCTGCAATAGTAGCATGCAGATTTTTAACCTCTAACATAATTTTAGTCAATTTTTATCGATTTCATCGAGAATGATAATGATTATCCTACGGTTCCTTCGAGTGAAACACTCAGGAGTTTCTGTGCCTCTACGGCAAACTCCATAGGCAACTTGTTGAGCACGTCCTTGGCATAGCCGTTTACAATCAGACCGACAGCCTCCTCGGTAGGAATACCTCGCTGATTGCAATAGAAGAGCTGGTCTTCTGAAATCTTCGAGGTAGTTGCTTCATGCTCGAACACGGCTGTGTCGTTATGAGCATCCATGTATGGGAAGGTATGCGCTCCACAATCGCTACCCAGCAACAAGGAGTCGCAGGAACTGTAGTTACGGGCATTATCGGCATTGGATGTAGCACGAACCAATCCACGATAGGAATTCTGGCTATGTCCTGCCGAAATACCCTTAGAGATGATGGTACTCTTGGTGTTCTTACCCATGTGAATCATCTTGGTACCCGTATCAGCCTCCTGATAGTTGTTGGTTACAGCCACACTGTAGAACTCAGCTACAGAGTTATCGCCACGCAAGATACAGGAAGGATACTTCCAGGTAATCGCAGAACCTGTCTCTACCTGAGTCCAGCTCAACTTAGAGTTCACACCGCGCAAGTCGCCTCGCTTAGTTACCAGGTTCAACACACCACCCTTACCATGTTCATCACCAGGATACCAGTTCTGAACGGTAGAGTACTTCACCTCAGCATTATCCTTGACAATAATCTCTACGATAGCTGCATGGAGCTGGTTCTCATCACGCATTGGCGCTGTACATCCCTCCAGGTAAGAAACGTAGGCATCATCATCGGCGATGATCAATGTACGCTCGAACTGACCGGTGTTACGGGCATTGATGCGGAAGTAACTGCTCAACTCCATAGGGCAGCGTACGCCCTTAGGAATATAAACGAATGAGCCATCGCTGAATACGCAACTGTTCAAGGCTGCATAGAAGTTATCACGATAAGGAACCACGGTTCCCAGATACTCTCTTACCAAATCAGGATGCTCCTTCACCGCCTCACCGATACTGCAGAAAATGACGCCCTTCTCACGGAGTTTCTCCTTGAAGGTAGTCTTCACCGACACAGAGTCCATGATGGCATCTACGGCGGTACCGCTCAAAGCCAAGCGCTCCTCCAGAGGAATACCGAGCTTATCGAATGTCTTCTCCAACTCAGGATCAATCTCCTTGTTCTTCGGCTTCTTTGCCAAAGGATCGGCATAGTATGAAATCTCCTGGTAGTCAATAGGTGGCACGTGAACGTGTCCCCACTTTGGCTCCTTGAGCGTCTTCCAGTAATTGTAGGCTTTCAGACGAAATTCGAGCATCCAGTCTGGCTCTCCCTTCTTCTGCGAGATCAGGCGCACAACATCCTCGTTGAGACCCTTTTCTATGATTTCAGTATGTACATCGGTGGTAAAACCATACTCGTATTTCTGGTCTATCACATCCTTGACAACCTGATTCTGTTCTTTCTCTATTTCTGCCATTTTATTTAGAATAACCTTTCGTTATTTTAACCCTAAATAGGGATAAGCCGCTGAGGACTCATCCCTACCTTATTATATATAATATATGCTATATTACAACTTCTGCTCTACCTCGATCTCTGTGAAGGTCTCGATAACGTCGCCTTCCTGGATATCGTTGTAGTTGACGAGGCTCAAACCGCACTCCATACCGGTAACCACCTCCTTGACATCGTCCTTGTAACGCTTCAAGGCACCGATTTCTGCAGTACGGATGACGATACCGTCACGGATGACGCGAGCCTTATCCTTAGCGTGTACCTTACCCTCGGTAACGAGACCACCGGCAATAGTACCCACCTTGGAAATCTTGAAAGTCTGCTTCACCTCAACCTGACCGGTAACGATTTCCTTCTTCACCTTGTCGAGCATACCTACCATCGCGCTCTTGATATCGTCGATAGCATCGTAGATGATAGAGTATGTGTTGATTTCAACTCCCTCACGGTCGGCAGCCTTGCGTGCATCGGCAGATGGACGAACCTGGAAACCAACGATGACAGCATCTGATGCAGATGCCAGCATCACGTCGTTTTCTGAAATCTGACCTACAGCCTTGTTGACTACGTTCACCTGAACCTTCTCGGTAGAAAGCTTGATGAATGAGTCGCTCAATGCCTCAACAGAACCATCGGTATCACCCTTTACGATGACGTTCAACTCGTGGAACTCACCACGTGCGATACGGTGAGAGATATCACCCAAGGTCAAGCGCTTCTGAGTACGCAAGCCCTGCTCACGCTGCAACTGCTCACGCTTGTTGGCGATTTCGCGAGCCTCCTGCTCAGTCTCGATTACGTGGAACTGGTCACCTGCAGTAGGCGCACCGTTCAAACCGAGGATGATAGCTGGCTCAGCTGGAGCTGCTGACTTGATGTTGGCATTACGCTCATTGAACATCGCCTTCACACGACCCCAAGAAGTACCGGCGAGAACGATGTCGCCTACCTTCAAGGTACCGTTGGCAACCAATACGGTAGAAACATATCCACGACCCTTGTCGAGAGAAGACTCGATGATGGTACCTGTTGCGCGACGGTTAGGGTTAGCCTTCAAGTCGAGCATATCAGCCTCGAGGAGCACCTTGTCGAGCAGATCGTGAACACCGATACCCTTCTTGGCACTGATTTCCTGGCACTGATACTTACCACCCCACTCCTCAACGAGCAGGTTCATGTTAGCCAAGTCCTCACGGATACGGTCTGGGTTGGCACCTGGCTTATCAATCTTGTTGATTGCGAATACCATTGGCACACCGGCAGCCTGTGCATGAGCGATAGCCTCCTTGGTAGTAGGCATCACGGAGTCATCGGCTGCGATGATGATGATGGCGATATCGGTGGCCTGGGCACCACGGGCACGCATGGCGGTGAACGCCTCGTGACCTGGAGTATCAAGGAATGTAACCTTGCGGCCACTGTTCAGCGTAACACTGTATGCACCGATATGCTGGGTAATACCACCTGCCTCACCAGCAATCACATTGGTATTGCGGATATAGTCGAGCAAAGAGGTCTTACCGTGGTCAACGTGACCCATCACGGTTACGATTGGAGCACGTGGAACCAAGTCGTTCTCATCATCCTCTTCCTCGCTCACTGCCTCCTGAACCTCGGCACTCACGTATTCGGTCTTGAAACCGAACTCCTCAGCCACCATGTTGATGGTTTCAGCATCCAGACGCTGGTTGATAGATACCATGATACCTACACCCATCAGGGTAGAGATAACCTGAGTAACGCTGATGTCCATCATCGTAGCCAACTCGCTAACGGTAACGAACTCTGTGAGCTTCAGGGTCTTGCTTTCCTTCTGCTCCTGGCGAGCCTGGTCCTGCAACTTCTCCTGAACAGCCTCACGCTTCTCCTTACGATACTTAGCACCCTTCTTGTTCTGGCTCTTGCTGGTCAAGCGAGCGAGAGTCTCCTTTACCTGGCGTGCTACAGCCTCGTCGTCCACCTCAATCTGGCGCTGGTTGCCGCGGTTGTTGTTATTGCCCTTGTTATTGTTATTATTATTATTTCTATTCTTGTTTCTATTCTTCTTGTTGTTGCCACCATTGTTGCCCTTATTCTGGCCATTACCATCGGCACTGTTGTTCTTAGCCTCGGCATTGATGTCAACACGCTCCTTGTTGATACGAACACGCTTCTTGCGATCATTGTGCTGCTGCGCCAACTTCTCTTCACGCTCCTTGCGGCGCTCCTCCTTAGACTTCTTCTTAGGACGAGTGCTCTGATTGAGAGAAGAAAGATCAATCTTACCCAACACCTTAGGTTCATTTGAAGTATATTTCTTCTCACTCTTCAATGTGAACACGCTAGAAGGCTGGCTGTTGTCAGCAGCCTTCTGCTCAGCATTCTGCTGCTGAGCCTCTACATTCTTGTTACCTTGTGCAGCATTCTTCTGACCCTTAAAGTCGTTCATCTTTGGCTGCTGTGACTTTTGCTGATTCTCTTGTTTCATCTCTTGTTTTTGGTGAGATCCATGGGTAGATCTCTGGTCATGTTTTGGCTCATTACGATGAGCATCTTTCACTGGCGCATGACTGACGGCAGCAGTCTCATGCTTCGGTGCCTCCGACTTTTTAGCAGCAGACTCTACAGACTTCCCCTTTCCGATGCTATCCAAGTCAATCTTACCCAACGGCTTATACTGCTGCTGGTTGCTCGACTCCAATAAGCTTTCGGCACGATGGTCCTTCTGCTCAGGCGCACGCTTCTTATCCTTGGCCTTCTTGGTGATGAGTTTCTCGGCCTGATCACGAACCTCCTTATCTTGACTGAAGGCATCGTTCAATGCCTTGTATTGCTGGTCGCTGAGTTTGAAGCTCGGTTCGGCCTTGACCTCACCCAGGTCCTTTCTTTTTTCTAGGAATTCAACTGCCGTCTGAAGTCCTATATTCAATTCACGTAGTGCTTTATTTAATCTGATGCTCATAAATTTATTTTATTCTCCTATTTTTAAAGTTAGATTCCCTGCAAGCACTCGCCAGCTAGGGAAATTATTGTTCGAATTCAGCTCTCAATACCTTGAGTACGTTATCCACGGTTTCCTCCTCAAGGTCAGCCTTCTCTACGATCATATCACGTGGTGCATTGAGCACCTGCTTAGCTGTATCATAACCGATACCCTTGATGGCATCGATAACCCACTGGTCAATCTCGTCAGAGAATTCATCCAAGTAGATATCCTCGTCAGCCTCATTCTCATCTACCTCACGGAATACATCGATGGTATATTCTGTCAACATAGAAGCCAACTTGATGTTCATACCGCCACGGCCGATAGCCAGGCTAACCTCCTCAGGCTTCAGGAACACCTCTGCCTTCTTGTTCTCCTCGTCGATGTTCACAGACGTAATATTAGCTGGTGCCAAGGCACGCTGGATAAACAGCTTGGTATTAGAGCTATAGTTGATGACGTCGAGGTTCTCGTTGCAAAGCTCGCGAACGATACCGTGAACACGGCTACCCTTAACACCTACACAAGCTCCAACTGGGTCGATACGCTCATCGAAGCTCTCTACTGCAATCTTGGCACGCTCACCAGGGAGACGGGCAATGCGACGGATAGCAACCAAGCCATCTGCAATCTCAGGAACCTCAGCCTCCAACAGACGCTGCAGGAAGATTGGCGCTGTACGGCTCAAGATAATCTTAGGATTGTTGTTATCATTGTCAACACGAAGGATGACGGCACGTACAGTCTCGCCCTTACGATACATATCGCCAGGAATCTGCTCCGTCTTAGGCAACATCAACTCGTTGTTCTCGTCATCAACGATAAGAACCTCGCGCTTCCATACCTGATAAACCTCACCAGAGATAACCTGTCCAACACGGTCTTTATATTTATTGTAGAGTGAGTCGTGCTCAAGTTCAAGAATCTTAGAAGCCAAAGTCTGGCGAAGAGTTAAGATGGCACGGCGACCAAACTTATTGAAATCTACCTTCTCGCTCACATCCTCACCTACCTCATAGTCAGGCTCAATCTTGCGTGCTTCGGTAAGCGTAATTTCCTTGTTCTCATCTTCTACCTCACCATCAGCAACAACGACACGGTTACGATAAATCTCGAAATCGCCCTTGTCTGGGTTTACGATTACATCGAAATTCTCATCACTACCGAAAATTCTGGCAAGTACATTGCGGAAGCTTTCCTCCAATACACTTACCAATGTTGTACGGTCGATATTCTTGGTTTCTTTAAACTCGCGGAATGTATCAATCATACTCGCTGTTAATTCTTGCTCTTTTTTAGCCATAGCTTATTTGAAACTGATTATATATTTTGTATATTTTACTTTATCCATCTGGTAAACATGGTCAACCTCCTGCTTTACAGGACGCTTCTTGCCCTCTACCTTCACTTTTTCTTCTACGCCTACTGTGAAATCATTGCCATCCACAGCCTTCAAGATGCCCTTTACCTTGACACCGTCAGCATCGAGCACCTCTACCTCCTTGCCAATGAAGTTGATATACTGCTGTGGAACCTTGAATGGTTGACCCAGACCAGCAGAACCTACTTCCAGCTCATAGTCCTCGTCATCACGACTCAATCGTTCCTCGATATATCTACTCAAAGCCACACAATCTTCAATCCATACACCATCTACATGGTCAATCTCGACTACGATACGATTGTCTGGACTGATTTCAATGTCCACCAAGAAATATTCCTGATCTTGGAGCCATTCATCAACTAATTTTTTTACGACGTTTTTATCTATCATATATACCTATTTAAAATAAAATGAGGAACTCTTGCGAGCCCCTCATTCCACTGAACGTGTGCAAAATTACTAATATTTTTGAAAATCTCCAAAGATTTTTCTGTTTTTTATTCATAACCTGCGCAATTTTAGGCGATTGTGCAGGTTTTTGTTGTTATTTCTTCACAGGATGGAGTATTTTTCCGTATTCTTCCGGAGAATTTAACAACTTGACGGCAGCCTTGACCTGCTTGTCGTAACGCAGGGAATTCTGGATGGCTCCAGCCTGGAAATAATAAGCTGCCACGATGTCGTTTTCCAAAAGCTGCTTGATGTAGTCTTTATTGAAATCCAAGTCTTTTGCCACATTGTGACTCAACTTCTTTTTCAACGCCTCGAACTCAGGTTTTGCATCCTCGTAATATCCTTCAAACTTAGCGAGTTTCTCCAAATCCTTGAGATATTTCTCGGTCTCACGGTCGTACTTGAAATCCGCTTTCAGAACGCGGGACTTGAACTCATCATAGTCGGCATCTGTCAAAGCAAAATCCTTGGCAGGTGCGATAGTAGGATGTTTGGCGATATAATCCACTTCGTAGTTGAGCATCACCTCATTACTGTCGCGGGCACCGGCGAGATAGAAAGCAATGTTTGGCAAGGAATCCGGCTTCACCTCTACATCCGGCTTCACACCGCCTCCATCACGCACCTCTCTGCCACCGGCAGTATAGAACACCTTGGTAAGTGAATCTGGGACATGCTCCACATAGCCGCCTTTGGCATGCTTGTAATTAAGTGCCTGCACGCATCTGCCACTTGGAATGTAATACTTGGCTGTAGTAAGTTTCATCTGTCCATTGTATGGCAAATCCATAGTGGTCTGTACCAGACCTTTTCCATACGTGCGCGTACCTAATATAATAGCACGGTCATAGTCCTGCAGACTACCGCTCATTATCTCGCTGGAACTGGCTGTGTTTCCACTCACCAGAACTACCATCGGCATCACAGAGTCAACAGGTTCTACCGTAGTCTTGTATTCATTGTTGGAACGTTGCAATCTACCCTTCATTTTCAATACAGTCTTTCCCTTTGGCAAGAACATATTGACGATGCTCACGGCCTCGCTCACCGAACCACCGCCATTACTTCTGAGGTCGAAGACGAGTCCCTTGGCTCCCTGCTTCTTCAGGTCGATGAAAGCACGGCGCACATCCTTGGCACAATTATCGGTGAAAGAATTGAAGTTGATATAACCGATACCACCTTCCATCATTCCGTAATATGGCAGGAAAGGCATCTGGATAGTACGGCGAGTTACCTTTACCTTCAGAATCTTACCAGTACTTGGCCGCTTTACCTTCAACATAAAGGAAGAACCCGGTTCTCCACGAAGATGATCGCTTACATAGCTCACTTCCTTATTGGTCATATCCTCGTCATCGATACTCAGGATGATATCACCCTTCTTCAGTCCCACTTCTGCAGCAGGCATATTGGCATAAGGTTCACTGATACACACACGCTGCAACTGGAAGTTATAGCGCACCACAGCACCCACACCAGCATATTTGCCGGTGAGCATATTCTTCAGTTCGTTGACTTTTTCCTCCGGATAGTAGGTAGTATAAGGGTCGAGGCTTCCCAACATCGCCTTAACGCCATTGCCCACCACCTCTTCGGCATCGAGCGTATCAACGTACATCAAGTCAAGATTCTTATAGATGGCATTGAAGATATCCATATTCTTAGCCATCTTGAAGTCGTGATCTTTATCTGTTTGTGCAATAGATGGCACCACGAGGAGCGCCATCAGCAATGAAACCAATACTTTTTTCATGTTTACCTTGTTATATGATTATTCGACCACAAAAGTACTCATTTCTTCTCGAAAACTGCCATAATTGATGCAAAAAGTAGTGAAAACCACCGAAAAATGCACTTTTTTAAGGAAAAACAGAAAAAAGTTGCAGAAAAATTTGGCTGAATGAAGAAAAGTTAGTACTTTTGCACACGCAAATAAGGAACGCAACATTCCGCAATGCAAAATGCTTCAATAGCTCAGTTGGTTAGAGCACCTGACTGTTAATCAGGGGGTCGTTGGTTCAAGCCCATCTTGAAGCGCAAAAGAGTCGCAGGTTTTATCTGTAACTCTGTTCTTTTTCAAACCAAATGCTTCAATAGCTCAGTTGGTTAGAGCACCTGACTGTT
>ULSX01017708.1_pt1 | contig 12716 bp, 10 predicted proteins | sample 1957031 | NCBI WGS metagenome assembly ULSX01 (sample SAMEA4835718, study PRJEB28245) | human gut metagenome | biome: gut microbiome; material: fecal sample | place: Denmark | collected 2008 | reverse complement strand
GCCGCAGCCTGTGCCAAGGTCCTTCGGGGTGCGCTGTATTTCGCAGTAGTATTTTAAACTGTTCAGCAAGTTTTTTGCTTTCATTGCATAGGTTATGGAAGTCATGGCTATAAGACTCTTTTTCATTTTTTGTTGCTCCTTTATGCTGTACTTGTCCGTATACGCTTTTACGAATACACTTCAGTATATGCCGTTCACTGTTTGAGGGTGAACGTTGAAAGTTTTGTGAAAGGTAGGTGAAATTTGATAAAAGTTAATAGTCAGTTTAAATTTCGGGTGTACTATTTATAATATAAAAAGAAAAGAGGTAAAAGCTTATGAACGGATTTATGTATAAGGTAGCGAGATTTTTTCAGGGCAGATATGGTATAGACAAGCTTTTTTACGGCATTTGCGGTGTGGCTGTGGTGCTTAGTGCGGCAAACTTGTTTGTAAGGTCACTTATTTTACAGCTTATGGTATACGCTGTGCTGGTGCTGGCGGTGGTGAGGGCGATGTCGAGAAACTGCCAGAAGCGATACGAGGAGAACATGAAGTTTGAGAGGGCTTTCGGGGGAATCGGCAGGAAATTTTCATTCTGGAAGAGAAAGTTCGCTGACAGAAAGACCCATGTTTATATAAAGTGCGGTGTATGCAAAAAGACGTTAAGGCTTCCAAAGGTAAAGGGTGAACATACTGTGAAATGCCCTAACTGTGCAAATAAGTTCAAGGTAAAGATCTGACCTGTTGCGGAATTTGTGAAAATGTGCTATACTATATAATATAGTATGATACTGTAGGGGTGCAAAGACAATGGGCGGTCGAGGACGCCAGCCCCTACGGAAGTGTGTCAGGTACGATTTTTTTGCGAAAAGGGAGCGGCAGGAATGCAGAAAGTAAATTATCAGAAAAAGCTGGAGGGCATTATAAAAAAACACGAGGAAAAGGGCGAAGTGCCGACTTTGCTTTTGCATAGCTGTTGTGCGCCGTGTTCTTCTTATGTGCTTGAATATCTGTCGCAGTATTTTAAGATAACGGTGTTTTATTACAATCCGAATATTTATCCCCGTGAGGAGTACGATAAGCGTGTGGCGGAACTTCAAAGGCTCATCGTGGAAATGCCTATGAAAAATCCTGTTACGTTCGTGGAGCGTGGGTATGACGAGGGTGAGTTTTTTCAGGCTGTTAAGGGCTTTGAGGATATACCTGAGGGCGGGGAGAGATGCTTTCGCTGTTATAGGCTTAGGCTTGAACGGACGGCTCAGCTTGCCAGGGAGCTTGGCGCAGATTATTTTACCACAACGCTGTCTATTTCACCATACAAGAATGCTCAGAAGCTCAACGAGATATCGGAGGAGCTTGGGGAGATATATGATGTAAAGGCACTTCCTGCGGATTTCAAGAAGCGTGAGGGCTACAAGCGTTCCGTTCAGCTTTCAGCAGAATACGGGCTTTACAGGCAGGATTACTGCGGCTGTATCTTCTCAAAAAGAGAGCGTGAAAGGCTGGATACGATTACAACAAAATCTGAATAAATATAAAAATATTAACATTGCATAGAATGCTTGTACATATTATGATAACATATTTGGCTATATATAGCAAAAATAATATGCAAATTTGTGAAAAATGGCTAAAGATATGTGGTTAATTTGTGAAAAACGTTTATTGAAATACTTGTAAATGTGTGTTACAATATAAGCAAGATGTATGTTGAGGAGATATCGCTCAATATGTATCTAAAAATTATTAACAAAGATGGAGGAAAAACAAATGAAAATCTCTAAGATTCTCGCTGGTATGTCAGCTATGGCTCTCGCAGCTTCAATGATGACTATGGGCGCTTCCGCAGAAATTTCAAATGCAAATTTCAATGACGGCAAGGACTACTGCTTTGACGTATTTGCAGCAGTAGGTGCTGAAAAGGCAGCTACTATCTCAAGCGTAAGAGCTAAGCTCTCTTTCAAGAACATTGATGATCTTAAGGCTAACGGCGCAGGCGGCGGATTTATCACAAGCAGCGACGGAAATAACTGGAAGTCAACAGGGTTCGGTGACGACGGTGCTGACAAGCCAATCACATTCGTAGTTGACGAAGCTTCTTCAACAGCTACAATGGAAAAGACTCTTACTGATGCTGACAAGTTCACAGGTAGTGGCGAGGACGCTCTGTCATATGCTCAGGTAGTTTTCCAGAGCTGGTGGGGCGAATTTTCAGTTGACAACGTAGCTTGCTACGATGCTGCTGGCGAACTCGTTTGCTCAGTAACAGGCGACGGAATTGACCTTTACAAGGCTCCTGAAAAGGGCGGAAACTCTGTTGACCTCAGCGCATATGATGCTACAGAAGTTACACTCGCAGGCAATGGTAAGGCTAAGGTTGACACTGGTAAGGTAAGAGTTAACGTTAACAATCCTTGGGGCGAAGACGTTGACAAGCTCATCACACCTGCTGATTTCGAGGGCGTTGACGCTATTGCTGTAACAGCTGAATTTGATGCTATCACAGATCCTGTTGATTTCGCTATCAACTTCGCTATCTTCTCAGACAATGGTCCTCAGTACTGGGGCGAGGGCAACGCAGCTAACAAGGGTTGCTCAACAGAGGCTGTAACAGTTAACGCTGACGGCTCATACACATTCCTGCTCAAGTTTGACGAGCCACTCACAGTAGACGGTGATCTTTTCCTTGATCTTCAGTCTGCATTCGAGGCTGCAACAGATGACGATATTCCTTTCGCAGCTAAGGTTACAAGCGTAAAGGCTCTTACACTTAAGGACGCTCCAGCTTCTTCTGAGTCAACAGCTGATTCAACAGAGTCAACAGATTCAACAGATTCTGACGAGTCAAAGGTTATTCTCGTAGATTCTACAGATTCTAAGACTAACTCTGCTGCTACATCTTCTAAGGCTGCTAACAACGCATCTAACACAAACCCAAGCACAGGCGCTGCTGCTCTTGCTGCTGTAGGTGTTGCACTTGCTGGTGCTGCTGTAGTTGCTACTAAGAAGAGAAAGTAATCTGTAATTCAGATAATTCTTACTTAGAATAATTAAAGACCTGTCTTTCGGGACAGGTCTTTTTTTATTGCTTTTTTATCGAGGTAGTGGTATAATTGATTTATAAACTGCGGAGGTGTTTTTTTATGCGTATAGTTTTTGATGATATTAAAGAGAGCCTTGCACCGAATTTCAAGGGCGGCGAGAAAAGCTTTGCAAGCAGGGCTTTTTCTGACGGAAAGAACAAGATGATGAAAGGCAGGCTCGTGCCGGGGGCTTCTATCGGTCTGCACAGGCATGAGGGCAACTGCGAGATGATATATGTTCTTGAGGGCAGTGGCAAAATGCTTTATGACGGCGGTGAGGAAAGACTGTCGGCAGGAGATTTCCATTACTGCCCAGACGGTCATGAGCATAGCTTTATCAATGACGGCGACAGCGACCTTGTGTTTATTGCAGTTGTGCCAGCTCAGTAGATTTTTGCAGTTTTGTATCTGTGAAATAGTGGGTCAAAATGGCTTTGTAGTCTGAGCCTTTTTCTGCCATGGCGTTTGCACCGTACTGGCTCATTCCTACGAGGTGTCCGAAGCCGTGAGAGGTGAAAGTGAATTTTGTGTTGGCAAAGGTGAACTCGAAACATGGCGAGGAGATATCAAGGATATCGCAGAATGTGTTGGGCTGGATATCATAGCCACAGACGGTCAGGTTCGTTACATAGCCTATGCCGTCTGTTTTTGTTTTGAGCCAACTATCAGCATTGGCGAGGGGAGTGAAATTAATATCGGGAAAGCGGTCAAGAAGCTTGTCTTGAAATTCCTTGGCGGTGAGCGTCTGGGTACATTCTGTGGTGACAAGGTCTTTGTCAGCGGAGCTGTCTACTGACAGAAGATATGGGATATCCTCTCCCCATGCGTTTTTGGCGGATTGGGTATGACCGCTTGAGGCGGCGTGAAAGGCGACGATTATCGGTTCGCCTTTATAGGTGAGTATTTCGTTTTCCACTGACTGCACGGCTGTCTTTACCTTTTTGTATGCCTTTTCATAGTCGCTGCCGTAGTATTCTTTGGCTGCCTTTTCGGTGAAAAAGCTTTGGTAGAGGGTGCTGTCATCGCTGATGAGTGCGCCTTTTAAGGCGGGAGTAGGCGACTGGGCTTCGGAGAGCTGTCGGCGGCATATGTAGGTATGGGCGAGGACGGCTTGCGCTTTCAGGGCTTCTTCGTCAAAGTCCGCAGGCATTTGTGCAAGCACTGAGCCTATCATATATTCTTCAAGGGTGAAGTTTTCGGTCTTGCCGCTTTCGGTGAAATATACGGCTATTTTTTCTTTTTCTGAAAATGCAGGTTTCGATGCGGACTCGTTTGGGCGAAGAAATACTATGGTCGGTATTATTGTAAGGATAACAGCAAATACTGCCATTATCTGTATCAGGTCTTTCATATGGTTTGTCCTTTCTTTTTTGGGGTACTATATTATATTCATGCAGTGGAGCAAATATTCATACAGGGCAAATTTTTGTACTGCAAATTTTTAAATGGCGGAGATATGCGGTTTTAATTTGACATGTTATCTTAATACTTGACAAAAATCTGAAAAAGGTGTATAATATAACTTATATTTATAATATACTTGAAAGTGAGATGATCTATTCAATGATAAATAATGCAGCAAGGTCGCTTTTATGCGAACAGTTTATAGCAAACAATACTATTGACCCTAAGCTTTATGACAGATATGTGGTAAAAAGAGGACTTAGAAACTCTGACGGCACTGGCGTTATGGCAGGTCTAACTAATATCTGTAACGTACACGGATATGTGGTGAACGAGGGTGAAAAATCTCCTATTCAAGGTCAGTTGATATACCGAGGATACAACATAAATGATCTGGTGTCCAACGCTCAGAAGGAGGACCGTTTTGGTTATGAGGAGATAGTTTATCTTCTGCTTATGGGCGATCTGCCTAACAGGGAGGAGCTTACTGCGTTCAAGGGAATGATGGCTGAAAACAGATCGCTCCCTAACAACTTCTTTGAGGACATGATACTTAAAGCTCCGTCAAAGAACATCATGAATAAAATGGCGAGAGCAATTCTGGCTCTTTACTCTTATGACGATAACCCTGAGAATCGCTCGCCTGAGTATGAAATGGCTACGGCTATCTCTATAATCTCTAAATTGCCTAACATCATGGTTTCGGCTTATCAGGTAAAGAAGCGTTGCTATGACGGCGAAAGCTTGTTCATGCACCCTCTGATACCTACACATTCTACTGCGGAGATGATACTGTCGGCACTGCGTCCGGACAGACAGTTCACTGAGGAAGAGGCTAAGATACTTGATCTGTTACTTATGCTCCACGCTGAGCATGGCGGAGGAAATAACTCGACTTTTGCCTGCCGTGTGCTTACATCTTCCGGAACGGATCCTTATTCTGCATACTCTGCGGCTATCGGTTCACTGAAAGGTCCGCGTCATGGTGGCGCTAACCTTAAGGTGGCGGCAATGCACCAGTGCATAAAGGACAACGTTCAGAACTGGGAGGACGAGGGCGAGATCGCTGATTTCCTCACAAAGATACTCAACAAGGAAGCTTTTGACCACACAGGTCTTGTTTATGGCATGGGTCACGCTGTTTACACATTGTCTGACCCTAGAGCTGTCATACTCAGAGAGAATGCCAAGAAAATGGCTGAGAACACTGAGTTTGAGAGAGAATACAAGCTTCTTGAAGCGGTGGAAAGACTTACTCCTGAGCTGTTCAAGAAGATCAAGGGCAGTGACAAGGCGATGTGCGCTAACGTTGATATGTACTCGGGCTTTGTTTACAGCATGCTGGGTATTCCTGAGGATCTTTACACACCTATGTTCGCTGTTTCAAGAATGGCAGGCTGGTGCGCACACAGATTTGAAGAGCTTGTAACAGGAAAGAGGATAATCCGTCCTGCATACAAGGCTATCTCAGGTGAGAAGAAGTATATCCCATTGGACGAAAGATAAGCAAAATAATTTTTACCTGTTCCTAATGGGCGGAAAAAGGCTTGAAATATTTTTGTGTATATGATATAATAGAATCGGGTATATGCCCGGTTCTATTTTTTGTTTGGTGTATCAGGAGGGATCGCTTGAAAAATCTTAAATTGGCTGCTGTTTGTCTTTCTTGTCTTACTATGACAGGCTGTTCGGCACTGAATTTTTCTGTTGAGGGACTTATAAACGCCCCGAAGCTTACCTCTGAGCAAAGCGAGATACATCAGGCGCTTATCGAGAGCGTGGGCAGTAATATAACTCTGAAATATCCTAAAAACGGTGAATATCGCTCGGCTTATGTTATCGCAAATATCGACGATGAGCCTACGGACGAGGCTATGGTCTTCTATGAGTACACTTCAAACGGATCTGAGGAGGACGGCTTGAGGGTGAACATTCTCGACAAGGACGAGGACGGCAAGTGGTATTCTGTGAAAGAGCTTGCAGGCGCAGGCACGGACATAGATCAGGTCATTATCTCGCCTATGGGAAGCAATAACCAGACGGACGTTTTTGTGGGATATCAAAATCTTACTAATGATGAAAAGACTATGGAGATATACAGCTATACCGACGGAGATTTCAAGCGTGTGGCGCTTGATACTTATTCGGTGCTGGAGCCTTTGGATATAAACAATGATGGTTATATAGAGCTTATCACCATTCAAAGAAGCACCAATAATGATACAGGTGCGGTGACGGCAAAGGCTTCTATGCTCAACATGAAAAACAATGAGATAACCCGCGGCGAGAACGTTGATATGTGCGATAATGTGACTTCTTATGTGTCATCAAAGACGGGAATGCTTGACAGCGGCAGGCGTGCTATTTTTATTGACGGACTGACTGCTGACGGAAAATTGCAGACGGAGATAATATACTACAGATATTCGGGACTTCAAAATCCTATGCAGCTTAGAAGCGAAAAGCTGCTGCCTTTATGCACAAGACCTGCGGGCTACTACAGTGAGGACATGGACGGCGACGGTGATGTGGAGATACCGTCAACTTCGCCTATGGTGGGTTATGAAAACGCTGTGGCAGACGAAATGCTCTATATGACTACATGGAGCGTTTACGAGGATTTTTATGATCTGAAAACAAAATACACAGGCTATTATGCCATATCTGACGGATATTTTGTAACGTTCCCAAAACGCTGGAACAGTTCTGTTACGGTGAAAAAGGACAGTGACACAAACGAGCTTGTTTTCTATAAATACACGGGAGATATAAACGAGAGCAACGAGGAGATAATGCGTATCGCTGTGTCTTCAAAGAATGATTCGGAGGATTATATCTCTGACGGATATGAGCTTATCGACAGCAAGGGTCAGCTTGATTATTTTGTGAAGCTTCCTCTTGACAGGCGTGAAAAGCTCATACCGACTATTGACGAAATTCAGAATAATTTTTACATAATAAACTGATCTTGGAGAGGAGTAAATGTAATGAAAAGAGTTTTGGTTTGCGAGGACGAAGATTCAATTAGAGAATTTGTGGTCATAAACCTTGTAAGAAGCGGTTACGAGGTAGTTGACGTAAACTGCGGTGAGGACGCTCTCAAAGCCTATGACGAAAAGGACGGCGGTTTTGACGTTGCTCTGCTTGATATTATGATGCCCGGCATCGACGGAATGCAGGTGTGCAAGAAGATAAGAGAGAAAAGCAACACTATCGGCATTATCATGCTTTCGGCAAAATCACAGGAAATGGATAAGATATCATGCCTTATGAGCGGTGCTGACGATTATATCACAAAGCCGTTCTCTATTTCTGAGCTTATTGCAAGAGTTGACGCTGTTTGCAGGCGTGTAAATCGTTCAGGCTCTAAGCCTGAGGAGGCTTCACAGATAGTTTCAGGTCCATTTACCCTTAATCTTAAGAGCAGAACTGTTTTCAAGAACGGTGAGCAGATAGACCTTACACAGGTGGAGTATCAGATAATGGAGTATTTCTTCAAAAATCAGAATACTGCACTTGACCGTTCAAGTATACTCAATCACATATGGGGAGAGAGCTATTACGGCGACGATAAGATAGTGGACGTGAATATCAGAAGAATAAGAATGAAGATAGAGGACGAGCCTTCTAATCCTAAGTATATCCTTACTATATGGGGCTTTGGCTACAAGTGGGCAGGCGGCTCTAACTGAGCTGTGAAAACATGATGAACGGAGTTTTTATCAGTTGAGCGGAAAAAAAAGAAAAAGCGGCAGACTAAGTATCACACAGCACTGGCTGAGGAACAACCTCGGGGTGGTCGTGGGAATACTTGTGGTGCTTGAAATACTGCTTATCGTGGTGGTGAGAAATTATTACTACAGCTCCACAAGGCAGTATCTTACATCTAAAATGAAGATAGTCACCACGGCGGTAGTGAACGCTTCAGGTGACGAGCAGACTAACTATAATTCTCAGATACGCTCCCTTGTGGAAAGCTATGACGAGAAAGACAAGATAGAGCTTATGGCTATCAAGACCGACGGTGAGGTCGATGTTACATCATCAGGCTTCTCTCCCTCGGAGAATGACAACATGACCGATTATGAGGACGCAAAGAAGTCCGACACGGGAATAGGCACACAGATATATGAGCTGTCAACAGGGGAAAAGGTCATGGCGATAACGTCGGTCATATCTCCGAAGGGAAGCGAATATGAAGCACTGAGAATGTTGTCTTCCATGAAAAATATCGACCATCAGATCTTTATTATGTCTATGATAATCACGGCTATCGTTGTGGCTGTCATAATGCTCATGTTTTTCTCGGGAATGTTTTTTATCAAATCTATTGTTTTGCCTATAAGAAGCATAAACAGCATAACAAGGCGGTATGCTACTGGAGATTTCAGCGAACGTCTTGAAAAGAAACGAAATGACGAGCTTGGCGAGCTTTGCGACTCTATCAACTACATGGCGCAGGAGCTTTCTAATACAGAACAGATGAAGAACGAGTTCATATCCTCTGTATCTCATGAGCTGAGAACTCCGCTTACCGCTATAAGGGGCTGGACGGAAACTGTTACCAGTATGTATGAGGACAAGGAAACCTTCAAGAAGGGTATGAGGGTCATCACAAGTGAAACGGAGAGGCTTTCGCAAATGGTCGAGGAGCTTCTTGACTTTTCGAGGATACAGGACAACAGACTCACGCTTATTATGGATACTATAGATATTCTTGCGGAGCTTGGGGAAACTGTGCTTATCTATCAGGAAAGGGCCAAGGCGCTTGGTATAACACTCAATTACTACGAGCCGAAAATGCTGCCGTTTGTTTACGGCGACAAGAACAGGCTTCGTCAGGTATTCATAAATATTGTGGACAATGCTATCAAATACTCCAACAAGGGCGACACTGTATCGGTGGAGGCTTATGAGGAGGACAATGAGGTATGTATTTCCATTTCCGACACGGGTATGGGAATATCAAAGGATGACCTGCCAAAGGTCAAGACGAAATTCTTTAAGGCAAACCACACAAGACGTGGTTCGGGAATAGGTCTTGCGGTGGCAGACGAGATCATTCAGCGGCATGGCGGTACGCTGGAGATAAACAGTGAGCAGGGAGTAGGTACAACAGTGATGATAACGCTCCCTTGTATCGAGCAGAAGAAAAAGCCTGACAATCAGGCAACTGTAGACGTGGAGCTTATTTCTTCTGAGCCTATCGAAAACAACGACAACGTGCAGTAGACGCACACACCGCCTTGAAAGGAAAGAAAATGAGCAGTAAAGCACAAAGCAAGGAAAAATTCAAGTCAAAGATCGGTGGACAGGCTGTTATCGAGGGCGTTATGATGCGTGGCATCCACAAGGCGGCTATGGCTTGCCGCCTGCCTGACGGCACCATAGACCTGGAGGAGTGGGCGATAAAAGGCGGAAAAGATACGCCTTGGTACAGAAAAACGCCTTTTGTGAGGGGTATTTTCAGCTTCCTTACTTCTCTTATAGACGGCTACAAGTGCCTTACAAGGTCGGCTGAGAAGCAGATGACGGAGGAAGATGAGGAGGAGCAGACCAAGTTTGAACAGTGGCTGGACGATAAGCTGGGGGACAAGCTCGGCCCTATCATCACGGCGATATCTATGGTGCTGGGTGTGGGTCTGGCGATATTGCTGTTTATGTATCTGCCGTCGCTGGTGTCTAAATTCATAAGCAAGTTCATTGACCTGTCGGCTTTTGGAAAGAATCTTATTGAGGGTATTTTGAAGATAGCTATATTCATAGGCTACACGGCTTTGACTGCTCTTACTAAGGATATAAGGCGGACGTATGAATATCACGGTGCTGAACACAAGACTATCGCTTGCTATGAGCATGAAGAAGAGCTGACGGTTGAGAATGTGAAGAAATACACACGTTTTCACCCTCGATGCGGAACGAGCTTTATTTTCCTTGTGCTGTTCATAAGCATTTTTGTAAACACAATATTCAGAGTATCGTGGGCAAACATTTTTCTGAGAGTTGTTATAAAGATAGCGCTTCTGCCTATCGTTACTGGTATTGCTTATGAGCTTATAAGGCTTGCGGGAAAATATGACAATATTTTCACTAAGATAATCTCTGCACCGGGTCTGTGGATACAGAGGATAACTACAAGCGAGCCTGATGAAAGTCAGATAGAATGTGCTATAGCGGCACTGAAAGCTTGTATACCTGAAAATAAGGAAGATGACAAATGGTAAGGAAAGAACTGTTTGATAAATGCGTGGGACTGCTTGAGGAGAGCGGTCTTGGTGAGAACGCTGCTTGCGAGGTCACATGGGTGTTTGAAGATGTGGCTGAGGGGGAGAATATCACTCCTGAGCAGGAAAAGCGTATAAGCGACATTGTCACACGTCGCTGTGAGGGCTATCCTTTGCAGTATCTCCTTGGGCAGTGGGAGTTTTACGGTCTGCCTTTCAAGGTGGGCGAGGGCGTACTGATACCACGTCAGGACACGGAAACTATTGTTGACACGGCTTTGAAGATGTTTGCAGGCAAGAAGGATATCACTGTTATAGACCTTTGTTCAGGCTCGGGGTGCATTGGTATCACCCTTGAAAGGAAGCTTGACTGCGGTCGGGCAGTGTGTGTGGAGAAGTCTGAAAAGGCGGCAGAGTATCTTCGCGATAATATAAGTCTGAACGGCTCTGGGGCTGAGATAGTCATGGGCGACGTTACAGACGAAAAGCTTGTGGAGGATATGCCTGAGGCTGACCTTATAGTGTGCAATCCCCCTTATCTCACAACAGATGACATGGACGCTTTACAGCGTGAGGTCACTTTTGAGCCTGCGGAAGCTCTTTTCGGCGGTGAGGACGGCTTGGACTTTTATCGTGAGATAGTTCGCAAGTGGAAGAAAAAACTTAAAAGCGGCGGCGTTATGCTCTTTGAGATCGGTATCGGTCAGGAGGACGAGGTCATGAGGCTCATGATTCAGCACGGCTTTAAGAACGTGAGATGCAGGAAAGACTTGTGCGGTGTTTACCGCTGTGTTTCGGGCATTTATGAGAAATAGTACGAAAATTTGTACAGATAGATAAATTACGGTTACTGTACAGACAAACGGACAGTTAGTGTGATATGATATAGATACGGATAAAACACCGATAAGATAGGGAGGTCATATAAAATGGCGATAGACAAGAAGAAAAAAGAAGCCGTTAAGACGGTAGTAAAAATAACTGACGCAGAGGAAAAGAAAAAGGCTCTTGACACAGCGATAGCATATATTGAAAAGCAGTTCGGCAAGGGTGCGATCATGAAGCTTGGCGAGGCTAAGGCTATGGATATCGAGGCTATACCGACAGGCTCAATGACCCTTGATATGGCGCTTGGTATTGGAGGAGTGCCGAGAGGAAGAATTATTGAGATATACGGCCCTGAGTCATCAGGTAAGACAACGGTCGCACTTCATGTTATCGCAGAAACGCAGAAAATGGGCGGCGAGGTAGCTTTTATCGACGTTGAGCATGCTCTTGACCCTGTTTATGCAGGTCAGCTGGGCGTTGATATCGACAATATGCTTGTTTCTCAGCCTGACAGCGGTGAGCAGGCTTTGGAGATAGCCGAGGCTCTGGCTCGTTCCGGTGCTATCGACTGTATCGTTATCGACTCTGTTGCGGCTATGGTAACAAAATCTGAGATAGACGGCGAAATGGGCGACACTCACGTTGGTCAGCTTGCAAGACTTATGTCTCAGGCTATGAGAAAGCTCACATCTGTTATTGCAAAGTCAAATACAACGGCTATATTTATCAATCAGGTCCGTGAGAAGATAGGTGTTATGTACGGAAACCCTGAAACTACTCCAGGTGGACGTGCTTTGAAGTTCTACGCTTCTGTAAGAATAGAGGTCAGACGTGGAGAGCAGATAAAGAACGGCTCTGAGGTCATTGGTAACAGAACAAAGTGCAAGGTTGTAAAGAACAAGGTAGCACCGCCGTTCAAGGAGTGCGAGTTTGATATCATGTACGGCAAGGGTATCTCCCGTGTGGGCGAGGTGCTTGACATGGCGGTCGATCTTGATATCGTTAAGAAGGGCGGAGCTTGGTTCAGCTACAACGATATGAAGCTTGGTCAGGGACGTGACAACGCTAAGGAGTTCCTGCTGAACAATCCTGACATCATGGGCGAGATAGAAGCCAAGATAAAGGAACATCAGGCGGAGCTTGTGCTTGCGGCGCAGAAAGATAAAAAGGCCAAGAAGCTTGAAGAAAAGGCTAA
>ULSX01026856.1_pt1 | contig 12899 bp, 9 predicted proteins | sample 1957031 | NCBI WGS metagenome assembly ULSX01 (sample SAMEA4835718, study PRJEB28245) | human gut metagenome | biome: gut microbiome; material: fecal sample | place: Denmark | collected 2008 | reverse complement strand
GGATACAAAAACAGCATTTCCAAGTTCTGCCGCCACTGCATGTTTTTCTACTGCTTTAATTTTCTTCTCAAGTCCAACCATATAATTTTCCTGTGCATCATTTGCCCGTAAATCCCGGACCGTCTCCAAGCATTCCTGAATACCATCTGCGCAGGCCATTTTCAGTTTCATCTGTTTTCTGCTAAGATATCTTAAAAATTTTCCGGCACTCAGCACAATGAGGAATGATACCGGAAGCACCCACAGCGCAGCCAGTGCCATCCGCCAGTCAAAGAAAAATAAGCTGATAGCAATAATTGCCGTGGATACACAGGCTCCAAAAAGTTCCGGAATATAGTGGGAGGATGCCGTTTCTATCGTGGCACAGTCCGCCATAATGGTGCTGGTCAAATCGGATAAATCCTTTTTGCCAAAGAAAGATAATGGAATCTTTCTTAATTTTTCTGCCAGCGTAATTCTTCGCACACCACTTTCCACATAGGTGGCAAGGAAGGTGCAGTTATACTGGATATACGTTGTCACTGCAATCAGAACCAGACAGAGAATACTTCCCACAAGGTAGAACACGCCTCTGCCGCTCAAGTTATCATTCAGATAATCCTCCACCAGAAAATACAGCAGTCCCACCGGAAACATCAACACAATATTGGAAACGGTTGCTGTCAGAAATGCCTTTATCATGTCATTTGCACCCTGCTCTGAAAGTGCATATTTATGTTGTAATTTTTCTTTCCAGCTCATGTTACGCACCTACCTTCCACTGTACCGATTTGTTGTATTCTTCCCACATATGGGCATATACACCATTTTTCTGAAGTAATGTCTCATGGGTTCCCTCTTCTGCAATACTGCCATCCTTTAAAACGCAAATCCGGTCCGCGTCTACAATAGAGGACAGACGATGGGCTATCATAATTACGGTCTTGCCCTTAGACAGTCTGGAAAACGCTTCCTGCACCTTTGCTTCATTATCCGGGTCTGCAAAGGCAGTTGCTTCATCCAAAATCAGAATTGGTGCATTCTTTAACATGGCTCTTGCAATGGAAAGCCGCTGGGCTTCTCCACCGGATACATAGGTTCCGCTGCTTCCGATTACTGTATCAATTCCATCCGGAAGTTTTGCAATGATATCTTCACACTGGGCTTCCTTTAACGCCTGCATGACTTCTTCCCTGGTTGCATCTTTCTTTCCCATGCGGACATTTTCCAAAATGGAAGTTTTTAATAATTTGCTATCCTGGAATACAAAAGATACCATATCCATTAACTGCTTGGAAGGAATTTCCTTCACATCCTTATTTCCTATCAGGATGCGTCCTTCCGTGATATCAAAGAATCGTGCCACAAGGCTTGCCAGCGTCGTCTTTCCGCCGCCGGACGGTCCTACAAATGCCACATGCTCGCCCTCTTTGATGGCAAGATTAATCTGATGCAGTGCATCTCTTCCGGCATCTTCATAACGGAAGGATACATTTTCAAAGGTAATGGAGTTGTTCTCCGGCTCCTGTGCATGGGCGGTTTCCGGTAACGGTTTCTTTTCTAAAATACTTTCGATACGGGAAATTGCATCTGCTACAATCAGCTGATTTTCACTGGAATACATAATTTTATTCATGGTCACAGTGATAATCGGCGTAATGATAATATAGAATAAAAGATTTAATAAAAAGGTATTATCGGCTCTATTTCGTGTGAAGAAAAAGGTTGCTGCAATCAGCACCGCAAATACCGCATTGATTGCTGTTGTATACACCGTCATTGGTATCCGCATTTCCTTCGTGTACGCAATCGTCCATTTTTCATATTTCCTGATAGAGGCCTGAAAGCGTTTGAATGAAAATACCGACTGTCCGAAAGTCTTTACTACCGGGATTCCACGGACATATTCCACTGCTTCGCTGGACATTTCGTCCAATGCATTCTGATATTCTTCCATCTTATCTTTCATACGCTGTCCGGTCATGGTTCCCATAATCAAAAATGCTGCCACCACAGGAATCAGACTCAAAAGACCAAGCCGGAAATCAAATACCATAAGCAATACCAAAAGACCTGCCGGTGTTGCGATGGCTCCTGCCTGATCCGGTAACTGGTGCGCCAGATAGGTCTCTGTTGCTGCGCTGGATTCATTGACGATTTTACGGATTTTGCCGGTTCCGTCTTTATCTAAAAATCCCATTGGCAGTGTCAGGATATGCCGCATCAGGCTGGTGCGGATATTTGCCTGGACGCGGAATGCTGCCAGATGGGAACACATCAGCGCGCACACATAAACCAGCATGGATAAAATGGCAAATCCAACGGCTGCCCAGCCATATTCTTTTAAATGAGCTGCTTTGCCAAAATCCGATGCCACAGAAAGTACTTCTTTCATAATTCTCCAGATGTAATAAAATGGTACCAAAGCCAGCCATGCGCTGATTACCGATAAAATCCAGGATGCTATGGTCAGATAGCGGAATTTACCGGCATAGGCAAAAAGCTTTGATAAGGAACTTTCCTTTTTCACTTTTTCTTCTCCTCCTTTAAAAATAATTGATTCTTTCTTCTTATTGAAACGAAAACTGTTTTAAAAACTGCTCCCGGTGTGCCGCTGTCATAGGATAATACTCTGCCACCTCTCCCTCTTCGATATGTAAAATGTGGGTGCAGCACATTGCAATAAGCTCCGGGTCATGGGTAATAATAAATGTTGTTTTACCGTATTTCTTCAGATGTAAAAATAAGTCTGCTGTCTGCTTCATATGACGGTAGTCCAGTCCGCTGGTAGGTTCGTCAAAAATCAGTACTGACTTATCCGCCAACAGTGCCGATGCAATCGCCACCCGCTGCTTCTGTCCGCCGGACAAGGACATGGGATGCCGTTCTGTAAGTTCTGATAAATCAAGTTCTTTTAATACCTGTGGCACTTTTGCTTCTTCGGCTTCATTCATGCCAAGGCGGATTTCATCCTCCACAGTCTCGCAGAACAACTGGTGATTCACATCCTGCATGACCATATAGCACTCTTTTAACATCTGTCCCGGTTTCTGCCATTTTCCATGCAGCTTTGTCTGCCCTTTAAACTTCTTCTCAAGGCCGCACATGCACCGCAAAAATGTGGATTTTCCTGCTCCATTATGTCCGGTGACTGCCACAATGCTTCCCTCCGGAAGCGAAAAATCTTTTACTTTAAGAACCGGCTGCTTTTCATAGGAAAAATTGTAATTGTGGAATTCTATTGCTTCCTGCAAATTCGCTGTTTCTATTTCTGTCTCTACTGCCGGCTCCTCCGGGAAATCTGCTGCAACCGTTGTCATGCGGCGCAGTCCCAATTCCTCTAACCGTTCCGGCGGAAATGCCCGGAATTCTTCCATGGATATGTCAAATAACACTCTGCCCTCTTTCAGATAAATGACACGGTCACATATTTCCTTCAGCCAGTAAAGCCGGTGTTCGGCAATCACGATAGTCTTTCCCTGCGCCTTCCACAGTTTTAGTGTTTCTTTTAAATCTTCAATGGCATCCAAATCAAGATTTGAGGTAGGCTCATCCAACACCAGCACTTCCGGCTGCATGGCTGCCACTGACGCACAGGCAACCTTCTGCTTTTCACCTCCGGATAATCGAAAGATATTGCGGTTCATTAACTTTTCCATGTTTAAATCACGGACTGCCTGTTCTCTCCGCTTTAGGATTTCCTGCTCCGGCAATCCCATATTTTCACATCCAAATGCCACCTCGCTGTTGGTATCCAGACAGAAGAACTGGCTTCTTGGATTCTGGAATACACTTCCGACCCTCGATGCAATGATATAAAGCTCTTCTTCTTTTACCTTAAGCCCGTTTACTGTTATCTCGCCCTCTAATGTACCTTCATAAAAATGTGGAGTCAGTCCGTTTAAAAGTCTTGTAATCGTAGTCTTGCCACAGCCAGATTCTCCGCACAATAAGACGCAGGAGCCGTCCGTAACAGACAGATTAATATTATGGAGTGCGCCTATGTCAGCGGTTCCATATTGAAAATTAACATTTGAAATCTCTATCATTCGTCCGTTCCACCTTTCTATGCTACAAGCCCTGCAATCCATGCCGCATACGGACTTAATGCAATGAGAAACAGCAATATATCCTGCATATGAAAACCGATTTTGCATACATTGGTGCGCCGCACTTCTCCGCCTAAGCCTCTGGTCAGTGCTGCCGCATTTAATTCTTCCCCTATTTTTGCAGAACAGACCATCAACGGAACCAGCCGGTACTCTATCATTTTCGTCACGTTTTTGCCGCCTAGCCGGATATCACGCATCCGCATGGCTGCATTGATGGATGAAAATTCATCTGCTACCGTTGGAAAAAAGCGGAACATGACGGACAGCGGAATCGTTATTTTATCTGTCACATGCATTTTCGACATAGCTGCCGTAAATTCGCTTACCGTTGTTGTCTCAATCAAATACATGCCCAGCATGATTCCTGGCAGGAACCGGGATAAGATGCCGCAGATTGCCAGCAGCAGGAAATTTACAATGCCTGTGGTGCGTGGTCCGAAATACCAGAAACAAAGATACGCCGCCGTATAAATGAGGGTATAGGTAAATGCCCGTTTCCATTTTCCAGCCAGTAAAAAAAGAACAACAGGTAGCACACACAGCATCGGTGCCAGCAAATCCACATTTTTCCCTCCGGCGCCGCCTAAAACAAATACTGCTACCGTAAGAAGCAGAAACATTTTCGTCCGCGGGTCAAAGGTTATTCCTGTTCTTTTCTCATCGGGCTGTAATAAGCTACCCTGCATTATGCAATTCCTGCCTTTACGAAATGCTTTTTCAAAATCGCTTTACCGATGAAGCCGCCGATAATTCCGCAGACCAGACAGGAAACTGCCAGTAATGGAGCAAGCCAGGTATTTCCCATAATTTCAGTAAGGCTGGTGATGTATGCCTCACCAAAACTCTGGCGGGTCAGGAAATATTCTTCTGCATTGATTAAAAGCGGAACGAAGTTTCCAAAAATAATCAGAGAAAATACAGCATAGCTTGCAATGGTCTTTTTACTGCTCTTATAATTACCGCTCTTTGCAATCAGGTCTGCAATGAAACCGAATACAATTCCAAAGATAAACGGCCAGTATCCCATTCCGGTAACCCACAGGAACAGTCCTACGATTATGGAATAAATCGTAATCATTCCAAATTTTTTGACTTTGGTCATAAACAGCATCATTGGAATTCCGCCCAGTAACGGCACCAGAACACATAACATTGGCATCATAATCGGAATGAAGCCAAGCATGGCAACAGCTGTCATAATGACACAATAAATTGCTGCATAAATACCTACATTAATCAGATCTTTTCCTTTTAACTTTGCATCGTTTTTCATTTCTAATGCTCCTTTTGATATTTTTATTATATATCACTGTCTAACGAAAATTAGGTTTGACTAACCAATATTTTTAAGAAAAGACTGCTTCCTGCTGTTACAAGATAAGCAGTCTTACTATCTTTTACACTTCGAATTTTAAAATGGTATTCCAGCCTGCATAGTTGAATTTTTCCAGCATATGAACGTATTTCCGTGCAGTTTCTTTCTCCATCTTATGACGCACAACTTCAAACATGCTGTCAAATAATGCCCTTGTCATAATATGGATGAATTCTCCCGTCACTTCATTTTCCTCATCATTCTGAAAATGAATAACCTCCATGAACTTGTAGGTATATTCTGCCTCTACTTCTGCCAACTGTTCTACAAAATTCTGGAACTTCGTTCCATAGGATGCCTCTAATAACAGCTGAAATGCGGTAAAATTATCATAGATGTAATCCAGCATTTCATCCATTCCGGATATTACATAGTCATCCATTTCTTTCGGCTGCCGCTCCGGCTCTACTGCATGAAATTCTTCCTGCGTCTTCACAAAAAGATTCATCATATACTCTGCCACCGGTCCTACAATTGCTGCAAACAGCCCTTCTTTGTCTTTAAATCTGGAATAAATAGAACCTGTGGTTGTTCCCGCTTTCGCCGCAATGGTGCGAAGCGATGCATCGGAATAACCCTTTTCTAAAAATTCTTCCGTTGCGCAGGAAAGAATTCTTTCCGATACGCCTTCGATTGGTTTAGTCACTGATGCCTCCGTTTCATTTATAACAGTGTTATATAACACTGTTATAAATATAATTAGTTTTGGGTGAGATGTCAAGGGGTTTTTCGTTACCTTACACTCTTAAAATACTGTATCAGTATATTCTTAATGTAATTATACCTTCTGGCATAAGAATTTTCCACCCGGAGTAACTCAAATCCATGTGCCCGGCAAATTGCATTTTTCTTCTCGTCTCTCGCCCGCACAATGGCATTTTCTTTATGTTCTTTTCCGTCTAACTCAATGGCGAGTATCGGCATGTCCTGTCCCCGGTATCCTTTTTCATATACCACAAAGTCAAATCTTCCGGTATAAAAAAGGTCGTCATAGGATTCATTTTCCTGAAATACGTGTGCAATGCTGACTTCTCTCTGCACAACGCAGCGGTTATTTGTATTCAGCACATTATCTAGTGCATGATTTAATGTGGTTAAAAATGCAGCCTCTGTCTGCGTGCTATACGGCTTGATTCCCAATGCCCTGGAAGAAGTCTCTCTTGCTGTCACCTGCGCCTCACCGTTGGTCTGGACATAATCTACCAGCTCATAAATATCATCATCCCCAGCGGAATGCAGACGCTTCAGTTCCTTGATATCCGACAATATTACCAACTGGTCTTTTGCCCGGGAGGTTGCCACATTAATCAGTTCTTTATTATTTTTCAGCCAGTCATAAGTTCCCTGATAAGTCTGCTGGGTGATTGCCAGCGAAAAAAGCACAACATCTTTTTCATCTCCCTGAAATGCATGAACCGTTCCACAGGGAATATTTTCCATCCCATTGTCTTTCAACGCCTTGTTAATCAGCTCTTTCTGATTGGTAAACGGAGTAATGATACCAATGCTCTTATCCGGATGTTCTTTGATAAACGAAATAATCTCTTCCACTTCCTGCGGCGCTGTATTCTTATAGTTGGTGGTATTTGCTGGAATATTCTTAAAAATCAGTGGATTAGCTTCTTTATCCGGACTGTTGATAATCAGCTTGTTGTTATAATATTTTTTATTATTAAATGAAATAATTTTTTTATTGCAGCGGTAATGGTGGCTGAGCAGAATTTCCTCGCTGACTGCATCACATGCCAGATAGGTCTTATAAATGGAATTCTTTATATAATCATACTCATCTGTCACTCCATAAATCCGCTTAAGCTTCTCATTATCTATGGGATTCAGCAGAATTACCGGGCTCAACTGCTGCGGGTCACCTACTAACATAAGACTTCTGCCCCGGATAATCGGCACTAATGACATGGCAATATTTCCCTGGCTTGCCTCATCCATGATGACCATATCAAAATAAGTTCCCGGCTCACCAATCTTATGTGCCGATATGGATGTAGTTGCAATAATCGGGAAAATTCTCTGGAACTTCTTCAAATTTTCTTCCTGACGGATATAGGTATTAAACTGCTTGACTTTCTTTTCCTCATCCGGACAGTTTACAATCTCCATCAAATCCTGATTTTTCGGTTCCTTCAGACGCTGAATATATTTTGCAGACGTATAGTAGAGATATTTCTTAAACAGCTCCTCATCTTCCACTACAAGTTTCAATGCTTCTTCATCTGTAATCTCACCAATTTCTGCTAATTTTTTCCGTACCTCCCGAAGCTGAACACCCTGCAATTCTGTCTGAAAAGTCAGATGCTGATTAGTCTCTATCATTTTAAGAATCGCTTCTTCCCGCTCCTTTAATTCGATTCTCTCTTCATGCCTCTGTAAAAGCTTGGTCAGCTTCTCCGTCCTTCTCGTCTTATCGTCCTTGTTCTTCTCAAGGGTACTGTCAAATATGGAAATATCCTTTGTCCGCTTATACAAATCCCGAATATCATCGAGTGCCTGCAGCACGCACTTATCATTTCCAAGGCGGATAATCGGAAATGGTATCATCCCCTTATTCCGATAAGGAATGGACTTTAATTTATCGCACACTCCATCAATGGGATGATTGTTATAAGACGCAAATAAGACCGTTTTCTCGTTAAAGAAAGCAGTCACCATAGTATTTACGATGGTATTTGTTTTGCCGGTTCCCGGCGGTCCCTGGATATATGCCAGCGGATATTTCATGGCATTATGAATTGCCAGTAACTGGTCCAGATTGATTTTCCGGTCTAAAAGTGTTATCGGATAATTTTTTCTCCGGTCTACCTGTTTTAACAGTTCTCCAAAAAATGCTTTTATCGGAATGGTCACTTCATCTTTTTCATACATTTTATGAATTGCTTCATACTCCTGATGAAGATCCACCAGCAAATCCCTGCCGACTGCAATTACATACGGCATATCATCCACACCATTTATCTGGGGATTGGACTTCGTTATTTTATCTTTTATCAGCTCCTGATTCTTTTCAAAATCATTTAAAAGTTCATAGTCATCTGCATCTAGGAATTTCCTTATTCCGAATTTTGCTTCCGGCTTATTCTTCTCCAACGCAAACTCCATGCAGACGGTTATTTCTTCATCCTGCCTTAAGGTCTTCTTCTGCACATCCAACTGCAGCTTTCGGTATGCCAGCACATATACGCCTTTGGGCGTATGTATACTTAATACATTTATTGCCATCTGCTTCATTTTCTTCTTGGAAGCGGCATCCTTTGCTCCATATTGAAACTTTGATACAATCTGCCTAAACTGCTCCGGTGTGAGCTTATAAGTCCCCTGCCATTCACCATCCAGATGCTCAATGAGTGCATAATCTGTTTTGTAAGGTACAGAATCCATTTTATTGCAGTCAACAAGATAATTGAGCACCTTCAGATTTGCAATATTATCAAAGATTCTCCGGTATTTTCCCTGATTATATGTAATATCATCTATCAGCTCCTGCTTTGTTTCAAAATAAGAGCCTTCTATTACTGCCGATGACAGTATGGAATCAATATAAATGTAAAGGCTCATTGTGGTATACTGCCCCAAATGCAGTCCCATTACATGCATGGATTTCCGGATAGGGTCTATCTCCATAATTCCAATCCAATATTTTGTTACTTCATCTTTTCCATTTTTGTACTCTATACTTAGCCATTTTCTCTCATGAATGGCCCGGAAGATATCTCTGCAAATTGTGTTCATGGTTTATAATTGTTTGTTTTGTAATGTTTCGGGTTGATAGGTTGCTTCATTAGTATTTGTAATTTTCTTTATCCTGCTCTACATTTTTCATAACCCCCAATTTATATTCTACAATGTGTCTTTCCTATTTCTAACAATTTTTCTGTCATTAATCTAACAAGTGTAGGAATCAACATCCATCTGTTGTCTCTATTTAATACCCATCATCATATTATAATGCTCTATATGCCCTGTGTAATCAAAAATCTTTTTAAAAACTTCCTGATATCGTTCAGCCGAATCATCTACCACTTCAACATATAAATCATCTGGTATACAATGCGAGCCATCATTTATCCAAGAAATCAACGATCTGCAAATTTCTTTACTTTCATAATCCTCAAATTTTTCTAATAAATCCTCATCCTTATATTTTCCTAATATTTTGAAATAATTTTCAATTATTCTTCTCATTACATTCTGTATAGTTATAGATAAATTTTCCTTTGATTCCTTCAATTCTCTCCACAATAATTCATACGATGAGGAAATAGGATTTTCCATACCATAATATTGAATGTTTGTAATTTCGTTTTTCTTCCTCAATATCCAATAATGGATATTTTTGCTAGGATTGTTTCCATTTCCAATAAATGATAATTCTTTATGAAAATAAACATTATGCGTCAAAACCACAATCTGGTTGATATTTGATACTCCCTCTAGTACATTGCGAATGACTCCTTTTAGTAATGAACTGACTACAAATAATACATTACTGTCCAAACTGGATATTGGATCATCTATCACAATTATTCTATCCTCTGTAACTGTTTCCTCATTTTGACTTCCTTTAATCCATTGTAAAAAATAAAGAAACGTTATGAAAGTTGCTTCGCCCTCGCTTAATGTGGATTCCGCTAATGTTCCATCCGGTCTTTTTATTTGATAATGATTCTTTTTTTCTTCTGAAGGATAAATGGAAAAATTATTGAATCCATAATTATGTAAAATCCCATTAATTTCATCAACCGCTGGTTGTACACTAGTTACATTCTTATTCTTTTCTCTAATTTCCATTTCAACAGTTCTCTGCTTCTCAATATATTGATTTTGTTTTTGTGTTGCTTCTTGAATTCCTTTCTTAAAGCCATTTATTTTTTTATTATGTCGATTTATTAGTTCACTATTTTCTTTTGCAATTAACTTCCATATATCAGAAATAAGTTTTTCCCTTTCTTCTCGATAATTATCTACTAAATTGTTGTGTTTGCTAATTTCAGCATTTCTTTTCTTAATAATACAATTTATATTTCCAATATATTTATCACTACTATGAATAGCAATCTTTTTACTTGGTTCACTAATTTTTTTCTCAATGTTTCTTTCATTTGTTTCAAGACAATTATTTATCGTTTCTCCCAACTGATGAATTAATAATTTCTCATCATCTTCAAAATCTTGATTTTCTAATTCTCTTAATATAGTTACTAAATTGTCTTTTTCTATAATATATTCTTCTTTTCTATCTTTAAGTCCTTCAAGTTCTTTTTCATACTCCTTATCGAAAAAGCTCTCTAATTGTTTTCTAAAATCATCATCTATTGTTTCTTTTTGACAAAATGGGCATCTTTTTCCTAAATGAATATATTTTCTTCCTTGATTTACCCAATCACCATTTCCTAATTTTTCAATAAATTGCGCTATTGGAATATCCGACTTTCCTACAATGCATTTTCCCCATATTTCCAAATTTTCAATATCCTTCAATCGTCTATTTGATATTTCACTTACAATTTCTTTTTTAATTGGAGGATTTCCCAATAACTCTATAGCTCTTTCCTCTATATCTTTTCTATCAGGATTATCATTCTCTGATAAAACAATCTCTTTCAACTTTAAAACAAATAAATCTTTTTTCAAAGCTCCCTCAAAAGCCTTCTTAAATTTATCTTCATTTGTTTTATATACATCCTTCCAAATAATATTTTTAAATTCCAATTTTTCCTTTTCTATTTTATCATTTAAATCCTTTTGAGTCTTAGAAACAGCAACTAGATTCTTCGTTATATTATCTAATTCCAATTTCTTTTGATTAATTTCATCGATATCATCTGAAGTAGCTTGTCCTAATGTAAAAATTCCTGCAATTTCACTTTCTCTAAAATTTTTTTCTCTAAAAGCTTTATTATATACATATACTTTCTCAACAACGTCATTTTCCCATTCTATTTTACAATCTGAAAATTGTTCCCCTTCTGTATTATTCAAAAAATTACTAATTGTAGTTTTTCCACATCCATTAGCACCATAAATAAAATTAACCTTACCAAGATTCTCAACAGCAACCCCAACATTATCATATGTTGCAACATTCCTTATCATAATTTTACTTATCATATCTATTTCTCCTATCAATTCATATACTTAATTCTTAACAAAACCAATCTGCTGACTTGTCATTTCTCTTCATCTACATAAATACCTTCAATAACAATTTTCCCCTTTTTATGCTGCACTTTTATATAATTATCATTCTCCTCAGAAATATAAATTTTATCTTGTGTCTTTTGTTGCTCTAAACTCATTTTTGCTGCATCATAAATGCAATCCTCTACAAGCCCAAAAAGAATTGATGACAAAATACAAATAATAAATTTTGAAATAATCGGATGCTTCTGAGCCTGTTCTCTTAACATCTTATATAACTTTTTTTCACAATTTTCTTCTTTGCATATTACATTCTTTACTCTTTTCCATACCTTTTTTAATTCATCACACATTGACTTTTTGTCATCATCGATTATATAAGAAAATGCTTTTTCCACATCTTTTTCATTATCTATTGATTCATTTAGAAAAAAAGCATCGTAATACATCTTCCAATCCTCTACCTGTTCCAGACACTTTATATATTTTTTCCACACCTCTCCAAAACTATCATTTTTCATCATTGAATAATAATAAAGATAATATAACATTCTTTTGTCTTGTGAAATTTTATCAAACCTTATTGTTTCCACCTTAATATAATTATCCGTCTTCTTTCTCCTCCATGTTACTAACTAATGCTAATTTTCATATTATTCTAAGTTCTTCCTATACTGCTTATAACATCTACCTTCTGCATAATATTCTAGTAAAATAAATTTCCTCTTAAAATTCACTTCATAATACATACCTAATTTATACCCACAAACATGTTCTGGAAAAACTACTCCTCCATAACTCCATACATCCTGTTCTGGATTCTTTGTTAAACATTCAATTCTATTCCTATCACTTTCCTTGGCACATTTGGAAGCTGTCGACTTTTTCATTTCAAGTGCAATAAGATTATCACAGTTTTTCTTCTGCCCTCTGCTATGTACTAACAAATCACAATTTATTGTTACAATTTGCTCTTCTACCTCATTTATTGTCCTCTTAAAAGTCTTTAGTTTTCCACCAGCATTACGATTATATTCAACATCTACAAAATATTCAAAATACCTTGTTTTCCTCAATACTTCATGTAATTCCAACATTAATGCCCCGCATAAAGTTCTCTCTGATACCTTTGTTTCAAATAACATTCTATTATTTCTTAAAAAGGAATCATTTGCTATTTCAAAAATTTTCTCTAATTCTTCTCTTTCTTTTCCCATATCTCATTCCTCCAACAATTTACTTTTTAAGATATATGCTATTATTTTTCTAAATTTTAAAAA
>ULSX01023016.1_pt1 | contig 13020 bp, 31 predicted proteins | sample 1957031 | NCBI WGS metagenome assembly ULSX01 (sample SAMEA4835718, study PRJEB28245) | human gut metagenome | biome: gut microbiome; material: fecal sample | place: Denmark | collected 2008 | reverse complement strand
TTAATAATATAATCAGTAATAAATGTTTTACCAGTTCCACCAGCACCGCATAAACCTCTAATAAAATCTACATCGGACCAAGGAGTAGCAATAAAATCAATAAGATTCTTAATAGCTACCTCTTGGTCCTTTGTAAATTCAATTCGTTTATCCGAAGCTTCACCAGCTACGTTAAACTCCATTGTTATTCTTTCTATTTCTTTCTATTTCGTTATAGTGAGTTCTCCAATACAAAAATGCTACTTTAGCATCAACATTTTCATATTCCAATCGTACTTTCTTTATATTAAACAAAGTAGTACCATAAGGGTTTAGAAGAAGATTACCTTCAACTACACAACCGGGACAAAAAGGTAAGTATTCTTCAAATACAGTAGTAGCATCGTTTTTAGTTCTTACAATACATAGTTTTTTACCATCAGTTTTTAACTTACGAGAAAATATATAAGTTTTACCTTTAGTAGAATAACATTCTTTAAGAATAGGAACTTTTACATTATTTACATTAACATAAAATTTACCATTTATATCAATGCAAACAATACCAGTCATTCCTTTCTTTAAAACTATATATTGTTTAGCCGGTTTATGTTCTCTTTTGTCTTTCTTTTTAACAACAGAGAAATTAAAAGTTGGCATATGCCATTACTTTTTAGGCATACGAACATCCATCTTTACCATAGAAGCCATACGAAGTTTTTTGACTTTAGGTTCAGATGGTTTATTATCTATTCTTTCACGAACATAAATCTGCGGTCGAAAACCTTTGTCTACACGAGCAAAATACCCATGATAATTGACAAGGCAATCAATCTTTCCAAGAGTATGAATACCTACTCCCTCCGCTGCCATAGTGATAGCTTTTTCAGCAGTGTTAATGTTAACCAGCGAATGACGCTTTAAAGCAGCGATACATTCATTTTCCTCATAATGACGCTTAGCCATAACTTTACAATGAATTAGATTTGTTATTATTTGATATTGTTTGTTTAATGTTGTTCCCCCGTAGAAGAGCAACACGCTTTTTCCGTTTAATATTCTTATTAATAGTATTAATACAATATGTTAGAACATCAATTCTGGCATAATAATCATAACCATCAAACCATGCAGCATTAGTAGTTGTAGTATCTATTTTAATTTTATGTTTTATAGCATAACGTTTAATCTTATTAACGTTTAATTCGGGAAATACATTTTGTTTTTCGTTATTAAGATTAAAATTACAAACAGATTCAAGACGTTCCATAGAAACAATAGTAAAATACATATTTTTTATTATAAGACATATAAATGCGCATCTTTCCTGATTTTTATATTCGTGTATTTCATTAATGGCCCATTTATATATTTCTCTACGTATAGTTCTTTTAATAGGAATATTGTTTTCTATACATTTAAGTATATGAATATAATTATCATATATTATTTTAGGAAGTTCAGTTTGAATAATTTTAAAACTCATTGCATAATATTTTTATAATTATGATACAAAATAGACGAAATATTGGCTTTATATAGTAAAGCGATACAGATGTTCAACTTTATATATAAAACCAATATATTGAGAGGAAATAAGCTATTATTAGCTTATTTAAGTAGATTTTATTCTATGTGAGTATTATATCTTCGTTTTATCTACTTTTATATTACCATCTTAAATAACAACAAGATAATATAAAATATCCTATTTTGTAGTACCATTTAACTTTAAGCTCTAAATCAACAGTTTTAGTACGTTCTCGTTTAATACCTAAAGACCATAAAAGATTATGCGCTCGCCATTCACAAATCATACCAAACATAGTACGAACATGAATAGCATATTCTTTATATCTTCGATGACATCCTTTAGATATAGCTTTAGCGGTATTAATAATAGTTTTCATTTCCTTAATATTACGAATTTGAAAACTATTTTCAATACTCGTAACATTAGGAAGAATTATAATTTTTCTGTCTTTATAATCAATTAACATAATCTTTCAGCCATTTAATGATATAATTACGATCAATATTAGCTTTACGTGCAGAACTATATATGCAATGTAAACATACTCCGTTAATATAATTAACAGTAAAATAGTAATTACCTATTGTTCCGTCATCAAATTCGATGTTTTGTAAATTTATATTATGTTTAGTAATTTTATATACTGTTCCAACAGAAATAATAGGACAACTTTGGGGAAAGTTAACAATTTTACCGGATGGTAAGTCGCAAATGTTTAAATCAATCATGGTTTATTTCTAATTTAGTGCCACAAATAGGACAATAGTTTATAACAATACCAGCTATATTGAGTATATGAAAACTCTGCAAAATATCGTTTATTTTTATAAACGAAAAGACAACTATCAGATGTATACATTTCAATCTTAATTTTATATCTTTTATCAGCAGCTATACATTTATGATATTCATTAAGTTGTTTAAATACAAGATTCATAGATTCTTTATTTGCTATATTAATCCCTCTTGTAAATATAGCATTAAATGCTTCTGTAAGATTTTCTTTTTCACACATATTAATATAGGTTTAGTACCGGGTACAAGAATCGAACTTGCACGACCATTACTGGCCATTGGATTTTAAGTCCAATGTGTCTACCTATTTCACCAACCCGGTATCACTACGATTAATCGTTTATTTTCATAGTTAATCAAATATTGTTTGAAAATTATTATCAGAATAATCAAATTCTTCATAATAATAATCAACTTCTTCATCACAACATTCGTAAGGAGGATTTTTACGATGTTCACGTTCCATAATAGTACTCATACTATCTTCTAAATGTTCAATAAAGAAAGCGTTAATATTAATACAATAATTAATATTATGTAAATTATATTCTTCACCCGGTGTAGAATTTTCTTTTATATAATCGTCAAAAGTAATAAATTTTTCTTTATCTTCCCATTCAGAAATAGGAATAGAATATTGAGAAATAGCAGTTGCAGCGTCATTAAACCAACGATATGCATAACCAACAATTACATTGGTTTCATTACGAGAACGTTCACATGCAACAAATTTGTGTTCTTTACTGTATTTTTTATCTCCATGTAAAAAGAGAAAATCTTTTATAAGAGCTTCTTTAAGATTACTCATATTTAAAGTAGTATTAAATTAATTCCATAAATAAATAAATAAAGTCCAAAGAAGAGCACAAAGTACAGTAAGTATACTACTAATATTGTTTTGTCTTTTTGCTTGTTCTTGATTTTCAGTAGCAGTTTTTCCACTTATAATAGCTGATGTATAAGTGATATAATTAGCTACCATCATCATTAAATTCTCAAAGAAAGATAATGTGATTACAATACATATAATAAGTAATAACCAAATCATATTATTTAAGTTTATAATTTCCACTAATTACGATATCATAAAGTTCATTAAAAGCGTTTTCTATTGTAGTCATTTCAATAATAATACTTTCAATATCTTTTTCTATCCCATTGATTTTTATAGTATTCATATATCTTTCATACGAAGGATTATTTCCTACTACAATAGATATAATAGCATCTTTAGTAGTTATATGTTTATATCCAATACAAAGTTTACCTTTAAAAGTAATCCAAGTATTAAACATAAAAGTTTCATCTCCGTATTTTATTTCTTTAGGAAGAAGACCAATATCTTCAAGTGTTGTAAGACGTGTCATAATTATATTTCTTTTAGTTGTATAATGGTGCATTCATGAGTATAATTTTGAGATATTAGTTGTTCCATTTTAATATAATGAAATATATCAGCAACTTTATAATCACCATTCCATTTTTGGTCATAAATTTTAACTAAATCTTTTTGACCAATATGTTTTTTCCAAATAATACCATCAATAATAACTTTATCACCTACTTTATAAGGATTATAATCCCAATTAAATATATCAGACATTAAATTTCCTTCATTTCTAATTATTTCAAATCATACTTTCATAATAGCGATTATTAAATTATTTATAATATTTTATACCACTACCAGTATCTTTAATAGGTTTAGTAGTCCAAACTCTTTGAACAGACAATGTTTTTCCCACAACGCATACATTTAGTTGTAGAAATAATAATTATTTGTCTTTTTCTTGTACCATTGTGCCTCTTTTTAAGTCTTTCAGTACTATATGTCTTATGACCAAATATTTTACACCAATTAATTTTAAACATAATATTATAAATATTAAATTAAACAAAATAAAAAATTCCTCCAATATCATCACGACATAAGAGGAGTATGTGTCCGCAGCAGATGGACACTAAATGAATCAGTCGAATTAATTGGCTATGGAAGTGCTATACTGACAAATACGGATGACTGATTCATTAATATTAAAGGATGTGCCTAACGAGTAGCGAACCTACTTCGTAGCCTAACAGAGATTCGAACTCTGATTTCGAGAATGAAAATCTCGCGTCCTAACCCTTAGACGAAAAGGCCAAATAAGAGTATATAATCCTTTAATTATTAAAGATAACTTAACTCTAATTATACTATCACAATTAGTAATAATATAAGTTTGTTGACTAAACTTTCATATTATGTTACAAGGTCTAAAATAGTTAATTTACCTTGTTCTTACTCTTATAAATATAATACATGCAGCAGGAAGATTATAAATAAGAGTAATAGTTGTTCTACCAAGATTCGAACTTGAAATTTCAGAATCAAAATCTGACGTGTTACCATTACACCATAGAACAATTTTTGTAGCATTGAATCTACCACGTTCTAAAATGGCAGATTGTATAACATGATAGACCAATGCTACAATATAAGTTAAAGTAGTTCATATTTCATCCCCCGTAGAGGAATACACACGACCTTACTTCTTACTTACAGGAAACTTACCAAGTTTATAAGCTGCAAATGCAGCAACAACTCCAAGAATAATATTAACGACTACAATCCAAGTGTTCATAGTCTTAATATCAATAACTCCTAAAATACAAATAGCGGCAATCATAAGCACGCTCCACCAAAACTTGTTCATAAGCAAAAACAATTAAATTAACAAATTAATAACCGAATTTATCTGCCATTTCATTATCTTCATCAGAAACTTGTTCAGGTTCAAAGCCTACTTCATCATAATCCGTATCATAAAGTTCGGAGTTAATTTCTACTCCATCCGGGTCATAATCTCTCATAGTTAAATATTATTCTTCTTTCGTTGCAACAGTTTCAACTATTTCAGCAATTTCTTTGTCGTTAGTAACTTCACTGATTTCAGTGTTAAGTTCAATTTCAAGGAAATTGTTAATAGTCTTATTTGCAGAGTTTGCAAAACTTGTAAATGCGCTTACAAGAGCCTTAATAAAGAAAGACTCTGTATAACGATATTCACGGGACAGTCCACCAGCCTTAACAGCGAACTTATTCCAAAGGAAATCAACATATCCTTTCTTACCACGAAGTTCGTTCTTCTGATGAAGATAGTTAAGAATAGCGAGAGAAGTGAAACGACGAATCTCTGCGTTATCCTTAACAATACATGCTAATTCAAGCACGTGTGTAGGAATGTTTTTAACCGCAGGATTCTCTTTAAGTTTACGGGCAATCTTACCGAGCTTATTTTCCTTTTCAGTTTTTACAAACTGAGGACGATTTTCTCCCTCATCGTTAGGAAGCTCTTGTTCGACCATAGGTTCGTTGTTTTCAGCAGGCACTTCTTTTACCTCTTTAACTTCTTGTTTTTTGGCAACAACTTGTGCCTTTTCTGCTACTTTTTCAGTATTCATAATAATAGTAATATAAAATGGTGGTTTATTATTAAATCAGTGTAAAGATAAATCTTTATTTTGTAATATGCAACTATATAATAATATTTTTTACTCAATAACCGATAATAATGCTATTAGTTGGAAATATGGTAATATAAATACAATAAACAGCAATATAATCCATTATATAAAGTAAAAATAGTAGTGCCAGCTATTACACCAGCACTACTAATATATAGCTACAAATCCAGCATCTTGTCCATAAGACGACTTGCTGCAATTTCTCCCATCTTACCGAAACGAACTCGGATAAGATTATTGATAATAGTGTCATGGTCGTAAGTAACACCTTCAACATTCTCACGAGTGCTAAAAGGATTACGATATGTAACACCAGCGGGAATCTCACTCTGAATAATGTCAATAGTGGAACCTGCGAACAGCAGAGGAAGAGCAGTAGGATGGTTCAGAAGATGATTAGCAATCCATGCCTTTTCGTCATCTTCTTTGAGTGCGCCACAAATGGCAAAGAGAGAAGTGAAAATAACATTAGTCATACCCTCTTTGTAAGTACCGGTTTCTTCATCGCGAACATAACCACGAACTTTGTTTGCGAGAGTAAAGGAAACCATAGTATAGTTATCCTTTTCAGTAAAGTTCGCGTTTTTAACACGAATACCTGGAATCTTTTTGCCTCCAGCAGCAATGATACCTTTAACGATGGCATCATAATCGCTTGTCTTAACTTCAGGCTGAACAGCAGCAGCTTGTTCTGCACCTTGTACAACAGTTTGTTCCATAATAATTTAATAATTAACGTTAATTTAGATACTGTTAAAGCCGTATCTATCGCTTATACTGAATGTAGTGTTTCGAATATTTTTACTATTAATTGAAACATTATTGTTATTAAGCACATAAATAGTACTTTTGATAATGTTTGAAAGAAGAAAAGTCTTTTTTCTGTTTTAATTTCAAGTTTCTCTACTTTTATAATGTATGTTATTATGTCTGTACATATTATTATTATAGAAAATATTATTGCTAATATGAATCCAGTTATGTTATCCATAGGTGAAGTTTAATGTATTTTTAATGATGTTCCCCCGTAAAGGAATGAATCCAACTCGATTTGATACTGTTGTTGATGTTAATAAGGTAAGTACAGATGTGTCTCGGTGTAGTCCCTCTACGGGGGTGCAAATGAGAGCAAATAATATCAAAAGTATAAGTACTAACAAATATGACATTATAACTTTTTCAGTTTCTTATATTTTCTATATTGTTTATATTCTTTAATAGCTACATAAGATGTTATAATAGTTGACCCTATTGTTACTACTAAAGATATACATATTACAATTATTTTTATTGAATCCATAAGCTATAACGTTAATATCATTAATAATAATGGTAAACCCCATACTAACATAAATGCTATAAATATAGCCATTCCATCTGATGATTTTTCATGTTTATCTGGGTCTGTATTTTTGTATATTAAAAATACTATTACTATTATTACAATAGTTAATATAATCCAAGGTAGAATTTCTGCTCCTTGTTCTGATAAAGAAGAGCCTCGTGAATATGATGTATAATCTGCTAATTTTCCTCCTGCGTATAATAACATAAGTTGTGATTTATTTTGTTAGTATTTTAAATACTTTCTTAATTATTATAGTTAAAATCCATATTACAGCTATTAATTGTAACATAATTATTGCTATTACTATCGTATAAAGAGTGATTTCTAATAGTAATGCAGTTACTAATGTTATTGTATCCATAGTTTATCTTGTTTTGAGTTGTTTAAAGGTTTGAATTATATATGATTTTGGGTTAGGATAAATCTTGTGGTGAAAATAAAAGTGGATTTAATGAAGATAAAAGTGGTGAAAAGAATAAAGATAGGAATGAAGAAAGTGTGTAAAATAGTGAAAAATTATTGCAATGTTAGGATGTTTATAAGGAATGAAATAAAATGAATGTTTAACAGGAATAAGAGTATTGTGGAGATGATGATGAAAGGAGAAGTGGAATGAAGAATTAATGGAGGTTAATCAGATGCTCCAACTTACTCTTTCTCTTTCTCTTAATCTTATTCTTATTCCACCTATTTATCGTTAAGGAGCAGGTTACTAATGATTTTGCTATTGTAAAATCCACTAAACAATATGCTAACCTCACTAATAATCCCACTCCTTTTGCTATTATTCAATTTAAAGGAATAGATTATGGATAGTTTTGTTACTAAACCCAGTGCTGATAACTATGATTTAGCTATCCATAATCCTATTCCTATTTCAACAGGAGAATTTAATACCGATTCTGAATCTGAAAATATAGAAGTTAATAATGATTTTTGTATTAATTCTCCTGTTGTTATTTTATGTTTTATTTGTGCTTCTGTTATTTATGAATGGTTTTGTTAATGATTTTAATGATAATCATACTATTGATTTTGTTTATATTGTTATTGTTTAAATCCTGTGAGTTATTCAAAAACAAGTTTTTGAACAACATCACCATCACTTGCAGAACATTTAATAACACTAAATAAGAGTATTATTTTCATTCGCATAATGATTAATAAAACAATTATCATAGTAACCATTAATAAAATCATCCATTGTGTAATATCCCTTTTTTACCCAAAAATAGGGCATTATATGTATATATTCCTTACGGAATATATATATACATATAATGGGATTTTTGCCTTATAGCAACATAAACGTTAATATGAATATCGCTTACATTACTACCAGCGACAGCATGGCAGTTACCCTTTGTGTCTCGTCCATTACGACCACTAATTACGAGCACTATATAGAACGCTTAATATCATGTCCTATATTGCTCTGATTCTTTCTTGTTATTATATGAGGGTAAAGAACAGAAAGGAGAGAAGCGGTTATTCACCGCCTCTCCCATTGTATCACAGCTGGTTCATCAGCAGCTGCATCTGCATGTTCTCCAGCAGTTTCACCTGCTTGTCGAGCAGTTTGACCTCTTTGATGTTGGTCGAGAAGCCCTCATGCTCGTGGACAGCATCATCGCCGTCATATGTTTTGTACGGATCGTCAGCAGCGAATTGAACACGCTCAATTACGAACTCTGCACCACGACAGAGAATCTGCAATTGAGCAGCATTGATTCCACCACTCACGCCTTGACGAATAGCACGCTCGCGAGCATCAACGTGAAGATCTGCAAGTTCAGGCAGACAGTTGATGAGTTGAGCGATAGCTACGTTAGGCAGGAAATCGACGTAGTCAGCAGTGGCCAAAACATTCTGACCATCTTCTCCACGACGATACGCAGGAAAAGAATCTGCAAAGTTGAAACGGTAGCGAATACCGTCAACACCTTTGTACACACTAACGCGGACCAGTTTGGTCTTCACGATAGTAACAGCGGTAGTAACCGCATCTTTGGTTTGAGTTGCCATAACAACGTTACGTGCTCCTTTGGCACGGGCATTAGAATTAACGACGGTCGTATTGCCAGTACGAACAGCCGGAGCATCACTAACGATGCCAAATTCTTTATTGTTATTATATGAGGGGATAGATATAAATATTGCCAATAGCGTGTCATTTAGACATACTATTGGCAATATGTTATATAAGCTCTGCATACATTGCAACACGTTTATCTTCGGTAAGATAAGGATACACTTTAATGTCCTCCTCATCATATTCTGGTATTTCAGCAAATTCGAAACCGTGATCTTCTTTGAGGATTTTACGAGCTATGTCAAGGTTTTCAATTTTGTCTATAAGACAAATGTCTACACGTCTTTTAATAGTTTGGTCATCTACGATAAATACGTTCCACATAATAGTAAGTTGTTTAGTTAAATAATAGGATGAATTGTGTGTGAAAATGCTGGGACATACAGCCCCAGCATCACCATTTACTTGTCAAATACGTTTGCCATCTTCTCTGCAAACACTTTCAGGTTCCACATCAGCAACGGCATTGCGATTATGCAACCGCAGAAGTACAGCACGTCATCGTTCTCGATGGCTAATACGATAACCACAATGCATATAATCATACACACGATGTGGTTGATGAAGTTCAAGATTCCAATGTACTTTTTCATAGTGGATTTTAGTTACAGCAATGAAACGTTCAATGCCAAGATTCTGATTGTTATTATTGGGAGGGATGACAGTAGTTCCATCAATATCTTTATTTATTTTTATAATAATATAATCATTATCAAATTAATTTGATTTTGTAGAAACAAGACGGGGGGAGTTCAAGTCCAATCCAAGACCCCGGGGTTCATATACAATAGGTCCCCTCTCTTAAACATATACACTACAATTTACTATCTCCATCTTAAACTCAAATAGCATCTCCACCTTAATCTTACATAACAACTCAAACTTAAACCAAAATAACAATTTTCATTTAAACTCAAATAACATCTTCAACTTAAACTCTTAATCTTATATGTCGCACAATATTTATATCATTTCCTTTTAATCTCCTAAATCATCTTCCATTTAAAATTTATTATTAACTTCTTTCTATCTACCCTTATAAAAATAATTCATTTCATAATCTCTTTATTCATTAAAATTAACTATTGTTTTACAATACATTTCTCCATAATTAAAATAGTTCTTTTTATCATTACATTTCCCCTTTCCAATCCTACACCCACAAAAAGAAAGTCGGACCTAAGCCCGACTCTTTATCAGATTATCAAATCTATAATATAAAATATAATCATAACTACTATAACTATGGCAGGTATCACCAACATAGTCAATCCTCCTATTTCATTTTCTTTATCCATATCATCCAATTCCAAGAATTGTACATCCAGTATGAATAACTGCTCCAATAACAACTACAATAATTAATAACAATAATATCATCATTATTAATCCTATCCTCCAAACTATTTTATTTTTCATCATTCATAGTTTTTAAATAAGTATCCCAATTATAATAAATGTCGACAAGAAAATTATACATATCTTTTCCTGTAAGGTCAAAACGTTCCATAACCATAAGTGTAATAGTAGATAAAGAATAACCACGATCCTTTTTAAGATTATTCATTATATGATAAAGTTTATCAATATCTTGAATAGAAAGATTAAACTTATTATTTATAAAATCCATAATAATTATAAATTAATCATTATTACAAATATTACAATAAGAACCTCGCTCTTTAAGAGCTTCATCAATTAAATCATCAACACTACCAACATCTTCTCCATTAATGATTTTTACTTCTTCATTTTCATAATCATTCATAATAATATTATTTAGGTATTAGAATATTACACAATATAACATTTTTATTTGGTATTGACAAAATTATTTGTATATTTGTACATAAATAATTGTTAAATTTATATTGCTATGTATTTAATTGGTAATAATTTTGATGGCCAAGTTATAGACGAAGCCAATTATAAAGTTTATGGTAAACAACAAGTTATTAATCTTGCTGTTCCTAAAAGTGTTATTTCTACTACAAAGAAATTTGTTATTATTGCAAGTATGTTATATGAGTTGAATCATAACGAAACTGTTGTTTATGGTAACATTATTTCTACTCTTCGTAACTTTTATACTAAAGGCATTAATACTCGTATTATTAAATTTGATGATAAGTTTTTCTTAAAGTGTGAAGCGGAACATGGTATTAATAGACGTAATGCAAGAAATGCTATCAATATGCTTATTAAAAAAGAAATACTTGGACAAATGACTACACCTAATAAGAAATTATATACTGACCGTGCTATACTTAATCCTAATCGTACTCCTGATAATGTTATTGAAAGTAATGTTGAATGTATAGTTATTACTCTTTGACATCTTTATAATATTATAAAATAAAAGCGTTTTTATTTGGTACTTATATAAATATTGATTAAATTTATTCCATTGTTTCATTTTAATATTTATATTTATATGGTACTAATTAATACTACTCAAACAAAACTTAAAGAGGGTGATGCAGAAGTTCCTCCTATTAAACGTATAACAATTAAACAACAAAGAAATGATTAAATTAGAAAGTAAATTAAAAGACTATTCACTTTTGATTCCCACAAGTGTTAAGGAAATTACTCCCGAACATTATGAAGCTATGCTAAATAGTCTTATTCTCCAAGATCATTATTGTGTTATTGCTCTTGTACATAAGATTAAATTATTTAGTCTTGCAAGTGTAGTTAATGCTAAAAATCCTCCCACGGTTGAAGTTGTTCCTATTATTGCAAAGGTTTGTACACCTAATGAAGATATTAAAGAAAGACTGAAAATTGGTTATCGAGCAGTTATCAATAGAAGTTCTCTTGAAATGGGTACTCATTATAATTCTGCTGGTAATGATATTACTTTAACCGCAGTTAATAGTTTTATTGATGATGACAAAGAATTGCGAAATGATATTATAACTGGAGATTATTTCAAAGAAGAAGGCAAAGCTATTATTGATAGTAAAAATGCAAGTCCTAAATGCTGTTTTGTTGAGTTTAAGATTGTACCTATTAATAATGTTATTGGAGCTTATGAAATAGGCGGAAATAAACTCCATCCTTTTGTTGAAAAGAATAACGAAAGTGTTAATTAACAATATATTGATTTTAGAGCTGGTATGAATAATGGAACGTGGTGCTTACTTTACGGGGGAGCGCACGAGCGAAGCGAGTGCTTATTATTCATATCAGCTTTATTATTTTTAATTGTATTACATGAGTGATATAGTTAATATTAAAAACTTAGATGAACTTGATGCCGAATATGTATTAATCTGTAAAGATGCAGATGATATATTTAATGATTTAAAGTTCAATAACAAAAAAGAAGAAGATACATGTAGAATGATTATTGACTTTATTGAGAAAACTATTTCTAAAGGAGTCAAAGATTTCAAATGTATGGCTTTGCCTTTTGTTGGCAATCTTCGTTATAATCCTATTGATAAGGCAATGACTGCTCATTATAAAGAACTTAAACTTGCCCGACAAGTTATGGATAAAGATGAGTATAAAGAATATGCCAGAGGCTTGTATTTTTATGAAGAAAATAAAATCAAAGCTGAAACAATTCGTAAACGTGTTTTAGATAAGATTAAAAAACGTAACAATAAACGTTATATTAGATACTGTATGACTTTAGGAAAAGCTTATGCTGATGCTTTTCTTTATTGTATGAGTATATTTGAAGAAGTTCCTTTTAATTTTGAATTACAAGAAAAATACGATGAGCTTACTAATAGAAAACATAATTAGTATTGA
>ULSX01013768.1_pt1 | contig 13497 bp, 9 predicted proteins | sample 1957031 | NCBI WGS metagenome assembly ULSX01 (sample SAMEA4835718, study PRJEB28245) | human gut metagenome | biome: gut microbiome; material: fecal sample | place: Denmark | collected 2008 | reverse complement strand
AGCACACGGGTGTTCTCAATGCCGTTCTCGGTGAGGAACTTGCTACTACCACCAGTTGCATACAGCTTGTAGCCATGCTTAACCAGCATCTGGGCAGCATCGAGCAAATCTACCTTCTGCTTGGCAGAACCTGTAGAAAGCAGGATGTTCTTGGCTGGAATGCGATGACCCACAGAAAGCATACTCTTCAAGAGGGCGGCAGATGTATCGTCGCCCAAGCAACCTACCTCACCCGTACTGCTCATATCAACACCCAATACAGGGTCTGCCTTCTGCAAACGGTTGAAGCTGAACTGGGATGCCTTGATACCTACATAGTCGAGATCGAAGAGGTTCTTGTGTGGCTTCTCTACCGGCAAACCGAGCATCACACGGGTAGCCAACTCGATGAGGTTGATCTTTAACACCTTGCTCACGAATGGGAACGAACGGCTGGCACGAAGGTTACACTCGATAACGAGAATATCATTGTCACGAGCCATGAACTGGATGTTGAACGGACCGTTGATGTGCAACTCCTTGGCAATCTGACGACCTACTCGCTTCACACGACGAACAGTCTCAACATACAACTTCTGAGGAGGGAACTGGATGGTAGCATCGCCTGAGTGAACACCGGCAAACTCGATGTGCTCGGAAATCGCATAGGCTATCACCTCGCCATTCTTTGCCACTGCATCCATCTCAATCTCCTTGGCATGTTCGATAAACTTACTAACTACCACTGGGTGATCCTCACTTACGTTGGCTGCCAACTGCAGGAATCGCTTCAGCTCTTCCTCATTAGAACATACGTTCATCGCAGCACCAGAAAGCACGTAGCTAGGACGAACCAATACTGGGAAACCTACACGCTCGATGAAGTTGTCGATGTCCTCCATAGAGGTCAGGGCGCTCCACTCTGGCTGGTTGATGCCGTTGTTGGTCAACATCTGAGAGAACTTGGCACGGTCCTCAGCGTTATCGATGTCCTTGGCAGCAGTACCCAGGATTGGCACGTTCTGTGCATCCAGGTGCATAGCCAGGTTGTTTGGAATCTGACCACCGGTAGATACGATGACGCCATGAGGCTGCTCCATCTCGATGATATCCATCACACGCTCGAAGGTCAACTCGTCGAAGTAGAGACGGTCGCACATATCGTAGTCGGTAGATACGGTCTCTGGGTTGTAGTTGATCATCACTGAGCGCCAGCCTTCCTTGCGGATGGTGTTCAATGCCTGAACGCCACACCAGTCGAACTCTACGGAAGAACCGATGCGGTAAGCACCCGAACCGAGTACGACGATAGAACGGTGGTCGTTCTCGAAGGTGATGTCACTCTTCACGCCTGCGTAGGTTACATAGAGGTAGTTGGTCTGAGCAGGATACTCTGCTGCCAGGGTATCAATCTGCTTTACTACAGGCAGGATGCCATAGCTCTTGCGCTTGTTGCGAACCAGGAGGGCAGCCTTGTGCATATTGCCCAACTCCTGCTCCAAGCCCACGGCACGAGCAACCTGGAAGTCGGTGAAACCATAAACCTTAGCGGTACGGAGCAGATTCTGGTCAAGAGTATTGATGTTGCACTTCTTCATCTCCTCGTCGATGTCGATGATGTGCTTCAACTTCTCCAGGAACCACTTGTCAATCTTGGTCAAGTCGTGAATCTGATCTACGGTATAGCCCTTGTGCATTGCCTTTGAAATCACGAATACACGCTTATCTGTTGGCTCGCGCAAAGCTGCATCGATATCATCGATTTCAAGCTCCTTGTTCTCTACGAAGCCGTGCATGCCCTGACCAATCATACGAAGACCCTTCTGGATAGCCTCCTCGAAGTTGCGGCCGATGGCCATTACCTCACCTACTGACTTCATAGATGAACCCAACTCCTTATCTACACCACGGAACTTAGACAAGTCCCAACGAGGAATCTTACAAACCACGTAGTCCAATGCTGGCTCGAAGAAAGCTGATGTAGTCTTGGTTACAGAGTTCTTCAACTCAAACAGACCGTAACCCATACCGAGCTTGGCTGCAACGAAGGCAAGAGGATAACCGGTAGCCTTAGATGCCAAGGCAGATGAACGGCTCAAGCGGGCATTCACCTCGATAACGCGATAGTCCTCGCTCTTAGGGTCGAAGGCATACTGCACGTTACACTCACCCACGATTCCGATGTGACGGATAATCTTGATGGCGAGGGCACGGAGCTTATGATACTCAGCATTGCTCAGGGTCTGAGATGGAGCGATGACGATACTCTCACCGGTATGGATGCCCAGTGGGTCGAAGTTCTCCATGTTACAAACTGTGATACAGTTGTCGTAACGGTCGCGAACCACCTCATACTCAATCTCTTTCCAGCCCTTCAAGCTCTTCTCTACCAATACCTGTGGAGAGAATGAGAAGGCCTTCTCTGCGAGCTTGTTCAGCTCCTCCTCGTTGTCTGCGAAACCAGAACCGAGTCCACCCAAGGCGTAGGCAGCACGGATGATGACAGGATAGCCGAGCTCGGCAGCAGCCTTACGTGCCTGCTCGATGTTCTCGCAAGCCTCGCTCTTGATGGTCTTCACGTTGATTTCATCCAGCTTCTCTACGAAGAGCTCACGATCCTCAGTATCCATGATAGCCTGTACTGGAGTACCCAATACCTTGACATTATATTTCTCCAGGATGCCCTGGCGATAGAGTTCCACACCACAGTTGAGGGCTGTCTGACCACCGAAGCTGAGGAGGATACCGTCTGGCTTCTCCTTCTGGATGACACGCTCTACGAAGTATGGCTGCACTGGCAGGAAGTAAATCTGGTCGGCAACACCTTCTGATGTCTGTACGGTTGCGATATTCGGGTTGATGAGCACAGTCTCGATACCTTCCTCGCGCAATGCCTTCAGGGCCTGCGAACCTGAGTAGTCGAACTCACCTGCTTCACCGATCTTCAAGGCTCCAGAACCTAAGAGGAGCACCTTCTTTATATTTTCGTCTTTCATCTTTTTCCTAATTATTTAAGTGTTTCTACAAACTTATCAAACATGAACTCTGTATCCACAGGGCCTGAGCAAGCCTCTGGGTGGAACTGGCTTGAGAACCAAGGGTTCACCTTGTGGCGGATACCCTCGTTAGAGCCATCATTCATATTTACAAAGAGTTCCTCCCAATCGTTGCCCAATGTCTTGGCATCAACGGCATAACCGTGGTTCTGAGAGGTGATGTAGCAATTGTTGGTTCCTACCATGCGCACTGGCTGGTTGTGTGAACGGTGACCATACTTCAACTTATAGATAGTAGCACCGGCTGCCTTGGAAAGCAACTGGTTACCCATACAGATACCGCAGATAGGCTTGCGGCTCTGGCTGATCTGCTTGCGAATAATGTTTACTGCATCCTCACACATGTCTGGGTCGCCAGGACCATTGGCCAGGAACAGACCGTCGAAGTCCATATCGGTGTAATCGTAATTCCAAGGCACACGAATCACCTCAACGCCTCTGTTGATGAGGCAACGGATGATGTTTGCCTTCACACCGCAGTCAACGAGTACCACCTTCTTGCCGGCACCCTCGTTATAACGGATAATCTCCTTGCAGCTCACCTGGTCAACGAAGTTTACACCCTCGTAGTTAGCCTCAGGGATGTTGTCTGGTTCATCATCAAAGAGAATCTTACCCATCATCACACCATGCTCACGAAGCACCTTAGTCAACTCACGGGTATCGATGCCTGTGATTCCAGGCACCTTTTCGCGCTTCAACCAGTCGGCAAGACTCTCCACTGCATTCCAGTGGCTGTACTGCTCGCTGTAATCATTCACGATGATGGCAGAAGCATAAATCTTGTCACTCTCCATGAAGGTTGGCAAACCGTTCTCCTCGAAAGTAAATGGTGGCACACCATAGTTGCCCACGAGAGGGAATGTAAGTGTCATCAACTGACCGGCGTAAGAAGGGTCGGTCAAACTCTCTGGATATCCCATCATGGCTGTGTTGAACACAACCTCGCCCGCTACAGGGGCATCATATCCAAAAGATTTGCCATGGAACTTGGTTCCATCGCTCAAAACTAAGGTTACTTTTTTCATATCTGACATTTGATTCTTTTATTTCATACTTATAAGAGCAAATGAATTCTTCACTCTTCGTTCTTCACTCTTCACTTATTTATGATAAACGTTTTCGATATAGTTCACAAACGACTGGTTGCAGAGCTTCGTGCCGCCTGGGGTTGGATAATGACCGGTGAAATACCAGTCGCCCTTGTGGTTTGGAATCGCCTCGCGCAAGCCCTCGATGCTCTGGAACACGAGCTGGATAGGAGTGGTCATGCCTTCCGGACGGAGCATCTCTACTATCTTCTCGTTGATTTCCTCGATGGTAAACGGCTTGTAGATGGCGCGAACAGGGTTCACCTGCTCCTCCTTCGGCTTGGCAAGTTCTGCCTTGCAAGCCTCGTAGGTCTGCTCGATGAGGTCCTCCATCTTGCGCTCTTTCAAAAGCTGGATTGCCGCACGGAACACGCAGAACTCTTCCAGTCTTGCCATATCGATGCCGTAATAATCCGGATAACGGATCTGAGGGGCACTGGATACGACAACAATCTTCTTAGGATGCAGACGGTCGAGGATGCGGAGGATGCTCTCCTTCAGGGTTGTACCGCGCACGATACTGTCGTCGATGATAACGAGATTATCCACATTCGGCTCGATGCTTCCGTAGGTTACATCATACACGTGGCTCGCCAGGCCGTTGCGGCTGTTGCCCTCGGTGATGAAGGTACGGAGCTTGATATCCTTCCATGCTATCTTCTCCGAACGGACGAAATCGCCGAGAATATCGTATAATTCTTCCTTAGATGGAATATGGTCGAGGTTGGCAATCTGTTCTATCTTGCTTTCGTTGAGATACTTCTTGAAACCGCTCAACATACCATAGTATGCCACCTCGGCTGTATTCGGAATATAGCTGAACACGGTGTGATCCACATCATAATCCACAGCTTTCAGGATAGGCTGGGTCAACTGCTCGCCCAATTGCTTACGTTCCTGATAGATATCCTTATCGGAACCACGACTGAAGTAGATGCGCTCGAATGAGCAGGCTGAATCGCCCTTCTGCTCCATGATGCGCTCGATGCTGCACTCGCCGTTCTTCTTCACGAGAAGTGCCGTGCCCGGCATCAGCTCCTGCACATCCTCTGCCTCCAGGTCGAAGGTGGTCTGAAGCACAGGACGCTCACTGGCTACTACTACGATTTCATCGTTCTTGTAGTAGAAAGCAGGACGAATGCCCCAAGGGTCACGCATGGAGAACATCTCGCCCGAACCGGTGATACCGCAGACCACATAACCGCCGTCGAAGTCCTTCATCGTGGTCTTGAGCACGTTGCTCATCTTCACGTGGTCCTCAATGTAATTGGTGATGTCGGTGTTCTCCATCTCCATCGCCTTTGCTGCCACGAAGTTGCGCTCCACCTCTCTGTCAAGTCGGTGTCCCATCAGTTCAAGCATGATGTAGGTGTCGCTGTAGATGCGTGGACTCTGTCCCTGCTTAGTCAGTTCCTCGAAGATTTCATCTACGTTGGTCATGTTGAAGTTGCCGCAAAGACAGAGGTTCTTCGCCTTCCAGTTGTTGCGGCGCAGGAATGGGTGCACATACTGGATGCCACTCTTTCCGGTGGTACTGTAGCGCAGGTGTCCCATGTAGAGTTCGCCTGCGAAAGGCAGTTCTTCTTGGGCAAACTTAGCATCAGCAAGCTGCTCGGGAGTCAAGTTCTTGAAGCTGGCGTTTGCCTTGCCGAAGATTTCGGTCACGGCGTTCTTGCCCTCCGCACGCTCACGAAACATATACTCATGTCCTGGCTTTCCGCCCAGTTTGACACAAGCCATACCAGCACCCTCCTGTCCACGGTTGTGCTGCTTCTCCATCATCAGATAGAGTTTGTTGAGTGCGTACATCCAAGTACCGTACTTCTGCTGGTAATACTCCAGTGGCTTGAGCAATCTGATCATTGCCACGCCACACTCATGTTTCAATGGTTCCATACTCTTTATTATCCTTTATCTTATTTAGTTAAATCTGAATATTCCTATCCGAGGGACACCCCTCCAAAAAAAGGGAAACGCCAAGAAACGACGAATCCCTTTATCATTCTTATTCTACAGTAACCGACTTGGCCAAGTTTCTTGGTTGGTCAACATTCTTACCCTTACATACAGCTACATGGTAAGCCAGCAGCTGCAAAGGAATGGTAGCCAATAATGGCTCCAGACACTCCAGAGTCTCAGGGAGTTCAATCACTTCGTCGGCAATCTTGGAAATGGTTTCATCGCCCTTGCTGACAATAGCAATGACACGACCCTGACGGGCCTTGATCTCCTGAATATTAGACAAGACCTTCTCGTACATAAAGTTATGGGTAGCAATGACTACTACAGGCATATCGCTGTCAATCAACGCGATAGGGCCATGCTTCATCTCCGCTGCAGGATAACCCTCAGCGTGGATGTAGCTAATCTCCTTCAACTTCAAGGCACCCTCCAAGGCTACAGGATACTGGAATCCGCGGCCCAGATAGATGAAATTGCGAGCGTATGTAAACGTACGGCTCAAGTCAGCTATCTTATTGTTGAGCTTCAGCACCTCCTTCATCTTGGCAGGAATGTTCCAAAGCTGTTCTGTAATCTTCTGATAATCGTTTTCGCTGATGGTACCCTTCTCCTTACCGATGGCAAGCGCCAGGAGGATAAGGACGGTAACCTGACCGGTGAATGCCTTGGTAGAAGCAACACCAATCTCCGGACCTACGTGAATATAGGTACCCGTATCTGTCTCTCGTGCGATGGAAGAACCGATGGAGTTACAGATACCATAGATAAACGCACCGCTCTCCTTGGCAAGCTTGATGGCAGCCAGGGTATCAGCGGTTTCACCACTCTGGGAAATGGCGATGACGACATCATCCTTCGTTACCACAGGATTGCGGTAACGGAACTCTGATGCATATTCCACTTCCACCGGGATGCGGCAGTAGTTCTCAATCATTTGCTTGCCGATGAGTCCGGCGTGCCATGATGTTCCACAAGCCACGATGATGATTCGCTTGGCATTGAGGAGCTGCTGTCGATGGTCGGTGATGGAGCTGAGCACTACGCCCATCTCTGTCTCCGTCTTGCAGGTTGTATCGTCGCCGTCGGTCATCACACGGGTCTCCACGGTGCGGCTCACCACACGGCCACGCATACAGTTGCGCAGGCACTCAGGCTGCTCGAAGATTTCCTTCAGCATGAAGTGAGGGAAACCACCCTTCTCAATCTGGCCGAGATCGATATCCACGGTCTGAACCTCAGGGTTGAGCTTTACGTTCTGGATATTCACCACCTGCAATTCCTGTCCGAGACGCATCACGGCGATGTTGCCATCCTCCAGGTAAACCACCTTGTCGGTATATTCGATGATAGGACTGGCATCCGAACCGAGATAGAACTCTCCGTCCTCGCCAATACCCACCACCAGCGGGCTCTGCTTGCGGGCAGCTATAATCTGGTCAGGGTGGCGCTTGTCGAGAATAGCGATGGCGTAAGCGCCAATCACCTGACGGAGCGCAACCTGAACGGCGGTCAACAAATCAAGATCCTTCTTCACCTGGATGTATTCAATGAGCTGTACGAGCACCTCAGTATCAGTCTCGCTCTTGAACTCCACACCCTTTGCCATCAGGTTCTTCTTGATGTCGGCATAGTTCTCGATAATACCATTATGAATCATGGCAAGGTTCTTGCTTGAAGAATAATGAGGATGAGCATTCACAGCTGAAGGCTCTCCATGGGTAGCCCAACGTGTATGGGCAATACCTACATGTCCTGAAATATCCTTGTCAGCGCAGAACGCTTCCAAATCTGCCACCTTGCCCTTTGCCTTATATACATTCAAAGAGCCGTCATTGCCAATAAGGGCAACTCCCGCAGAATCGTATCCGCGGTACTCCAGACGCTTCAAACCCTTGATGAGGGCTGGATAAGCATCACCCTTACCTAAATATCCTACTATGCCACACATACTTATATATATTTATGTTGTATTTTCGTTTGTTAATCCTGACCTTTTATCCTTTGCTATTATCGCAGGATATTGACAACCAATGATGCAACTGATGTTAAAATACTTACAGCAGAGAACCAGAGTGATGTGGCAGAACCAATAGCTGAGTTCTGTGCCTTCACCTTGTTAGGCTCTACATAGATAACATCATTCTGCTGCAGATAGAAATATGGAGAGTTGATGATGTTAGCATCATTCAAGTTCAGATAATGAATATGCTTCTCTCCCTGAGCATCCTCACGGATCAGCATCACATTCTCACGCTTACCATAGATGGTCAAATCGCCTGCTGAAGCCAAGGCCTCGATGATGCTCATCTTTTCCTGAGGGACGGTTACTACTCTTGGAGCATTAACTTCACCCGTAACTACTACACGGTAACTTGCCATTCTTACAGTAACGATAGGATTCTCCTTATCTGACATGTATGGACGAACCTTATTCTTGATCAATTCCTCGCACTGGTTCTTGGACAAACCAGCTACATGAAGCTGACCTACAACCGGGAACTGAATATTACCATTGTTATCTACCAGGTAACCCAAGAGGGTTGGGGTACTTGTCAACTGTCCTTCCATACCAGTGGTCTTGGAGACAGTAAGGTTGAAAGGCATTGCAGCCTTTGGATCGGTAGTAGAAACGGTAATAGTTAATTCGTCCTTAGGCATAATCTTGGCGTCATAAAGCATCTTTGAAGCTGCTAGACTCACCTGATCAGCATTCTGGAAATAAGCTACGTTCTTGGTGCTTCCGCAACTGCTAAGCATCAAGACCATTGTCAAAGCGACAAGCGCTGAATAAATGACTTTTTTCATTCTCAACAAATTTCGTTATAAAATATTGGTGCAAAATTACAGCATTTTTTTGAATACTGCAAATTTTTGCACCAATATTTACTCCATCACATTATTTTTCTTAAAATAATGCCCTTTTTACTAGTCTTCAATGCCGTTTGATGGCAAATTGAAGGTATAGCTGTTATCGAAGATCTTCTTCACCTTGTTGATTTCTACGAAGGTGGTTCCTCCACCCTCACCGAAGCTACCACTCAGGTAAGCAATCTTATCTTCCTCACCCAGGTAACCCTTCTGGCGGAGCATACGTACCGCTGCGGTAAACATAGCCTTGGCAGAAACCTGATCCTTCTGATGGATTGGAATAATACCATAGCTCAGGTTCAACCAGCGCTGAAGCTTCTCCTTGTAACAGATGGCAAGCACAGGGTTAGGACCACGGAACGAAGCCAGGCAGCGGGCTGTCTGACCCGTCTCACCATCGGTGATGATGCCGGCAACGCCCAACTTCTTGGTTGCCTCGATGGCAGCATGAGCCAGGAAGAGCTTTTGGTCAATCTTTCCATCCTCCATCGGATCAATGTCGTTGAGAGGCGACTTGTCCTTCTCTGCCTGCTCTGCAATGCGCGCCATGGTCTGAACAGCCTCTACCGGATACTTACCGCTAGCTGTTTCGCCAGAAAGCATCAGGGCATCTGTACGGTAGAAGATAGCGTTAGCAATATCTGTAACCTCGGCACGTGTAGGACGAGGATTCTTGATCATGGTGTGGAGCATCTGTGTAGCTACGATTACCGGCTTCTGAGCCTTCACGCACTTGGCGATGATGCGGCGCTGGATACCAGGGATTCTCTCAATAGGCACCTCAATACCCAGGTCACCACGGGCAATCATGATGCCATAGCAGGCTTCGATGATCTCATCGATGTTATCTACACCCTCCTGGTTCTCGATCTTGGAGATGATCTTGATGTCGCTGTGGTGAGCATCGAGAATATCCTGCACGGCCTTTACATCTGCTGCATTGCGCACGAAGGAGTGAGCGATGAAATCAATATCCAGTTCGATGGCAAGCTCGATGTTTCTGCGGTCTTTCTCAGTAAGCGCAGGCAGGTCGATGTGCTCGCCCGGTACGTTCACGCTCTTGTGAGCCCCCAGTATTCCCTCGTTCTGAACCTCAGCCACGAGCATAGGACCCTGAATATCAACAACCTTCATGTCGAGTTCGCCATCATCAAACAAGATGTCGTCGCCCACCTTCAAATCGGCAGCAATATCAGGATAGCTCAAGTTCACGGTATCATGAGAAGAATCTACATCAGGACGACCGAAGATTTTCACCACGTCACCTATATTATAATGTATAGGCTCCTTTACGTCGGTAGTGCGCACCTCCGGACCCTTGGTATCAATCATGATACCAATATGTGGAGATACAGCTCTAACGTTCTTGACAATGGTACGGATTCCATCTTCTGTAGCATGTGCGGTATTCATACGAACTACGTTCATGCCCGCAAAAAACAGTTTTCGGATAAAATCTTGATCGCATCTGCGATCGCTGATGGAAGCAACAATCTTTGTTTGTTTCATATTTGTAATTACCTTATAGAAATTTCAATGTTATCGTGACATTTCTGCCACTTTTCTCAAATTTTGTGCAAAGATACAAAGAAAATCTGAAATACGAATCATCTGAAATACAAAATATATATAAAATATGGCGAATGTAACAGATTGAAAGGAAATCAAACACGCCCTGCAAGGACAAAAGCTTTGAACTTGAAAGCTTTTGCCCTTGCAGGGCGTGTGGGGATATCTGCTAAACTGAATAATATTTTCCTAGATATCCAAGTCTGGTGCCTTCTCTGCACCAGCTGCTGCCTCAAACTTAGGCATTACATTGAAATTGAAGATGCCGGCAATGATGGCATTAGGCATCTTTCTAACCGTCTGGTTATAAGACTGTACAGCCTCATTATACTTACGGCGAGCCTCGCTGATTCGATTCTCAGTGCCTTCCTCCTGAACCTGGAGAGCCTTAAAATTCTCGCTTGCCTTCAAGTCAGGATATCTTTCTGCCACCAGCATCAGCTTGGAGAAGGCATTTGCCAACTCACCCTGAGCAGCTGCATACTGCTTCATACTAGCCTCCGTGAGATTATTCACATCCAGCTTCACCTGTCCTACAGAAGCACGAGCCTTGGTCACCTCCTCAAAAGTCTCCTTCTCATGCTTGGCATAAGCCTTTACGATCTTAGCCAACTGAGGCATCATATCAGCACGACGCTGATACTGAGCCTGCATGTTAGACAACTCGGTAGTAGCCTTCTCCTGCTCTCCTACCATACCATTATAACCACTGAACACCCAGAGCACCAACACAACGATGACGCCTAAGATGATCCATCCTGTTTTCTTCATACTTTTCAATTATTGATTAATGATTATTGATTAATTATTATCTACCAATTATAAACTATTAGCTATCAATTATAAACTATTAGCTATCAGCAACTACCAGCTTCCGCCGGAGCCGCCGCCAGAGAATGTTCCGCCGCCAAAGGAGCCGCCCGAGAAGCCGCCACCTCCACCGCCGGAGAATCCTCCGCCGCCCATGAAGAACGGCGGCAACCAGTCGTCATCATCATTCCTTCTTCGCGACTGGTTTCTACCCTTGCCCTTCGGTCTTGGTTTAACCAGACCCACCTGCTCCAGGATGTAACGGACGAGGTAATAGATCGGGATTCCGAAAAAGAGAAGGAACAGAATAACGACCAGTGCCCAATCCTCTTCACCATTCACCGTCCCCTCATCTACCGACTCAATTCCGGTACGTCCGCTTTTCACCTTATTATATATAGCACGGCTCACAGAGGTTACAGCCGCTCCGGGAGCATCCTCGCGCATGTATTTCACGATGCAGGCACGTGCAATGTCATCGCAGTCCACATCCGTCAGCTCACCCTCCAGTCCACTGCCGGGAGCGATGAAGTACTTGTGGTCTTCCACGGCTATGACGATGACCAGACCTCTTCGGCTCTTCTTGTAGCCGATGCCATACTTGTTGCCCACATCCTGTGCCATCCGGAAAGCATCCTGGTTAGCCACCCTGCCCACGATGATGAGCACATTCTGCACGCCACACTCCAGCTTCAGCTTCTGCAGGTAGAAATTAGCCGAATCTTTGAGTGCCCTATCCACATAGCCATCGGGATCGGAAACATACTGCGTGGAGTCCTGAAGGAAGGGAATCGGCACATTATCCGCATTCCACTCCTTCTTGGCAGACAGCGATAAGACGCTGAAAGCCATCCATATCATCACTAAAAAATATCTCTTAAAAGCCATAAATTCTCAATTTTAGTGCAAAAATACAGAATAAAAACCTAATATGCAAATACTTAGAGCATTTTTTTTGCAAAAAAAGCCTTAACTATTTTGTTATATCGCAAAAAACTTGTATCTTTGCACACCGATTTGAGATTATTAAGTATAAAAATAAATAAAAGAAGAGAAATGACCAAAGCAGATATCATAAATGAAGTAGCAATCGCTACTGGTATGGCTAAGAAGGAAGTTAGCATAGTAGTAGAGTCGTTCATGGAGGAGGTGAAGAAGAGCCTCATCCAGAACAAGGAGAATGTTTACCTGCGTGGCTTCGGTAGCTTCAACATCAAGCACCGTGCAGCTAAGACCGCTCGCAACATCTCTAAGAACACAACTCTCACTATCCCAGCTCACGACTTGCCAAGCTTCAAGCCATCTAAGAGCTTCATCGAGGAGATGCAGAACGCTCAGTAAGAGAATTAACATTTTTATAATAACAATATTTTAAAATTTTAAAATCATGCCAAACGGAAAGAAAAAGAAGGGCCACAAGATGGCTACTCACAAGCGTAAAAAGAGATTACGTAAGAACAGACATAAGAGCAAGTAAGCTTTTCTAGAAGCTGAAAATGCTCTCAGTCCGTTCCACAGACTGAGGGGGCGTGTCATATCAACATGGATAGGCATGCCCCTTTTTGTAAAGTGTTATTAGTAACTTTAAGTAAAAAGATTATTGAAGAGTATGACAAGCGAAGTTGTAATTGACGTCCAGCAGAAGGACATTTCTATCGCTCTCATGGAGGATAAGCAGCTGGTGGAATACCAGAATGAACCCCGTGAGGCTTCGTTCTCTGTGGGAAACATCTACATCGCAAAGGTTAAGAAACTCATGCCGGGACTTAACGCATGCTTCGTAGATGTAGGTTATGAACGCGACGCCTTTCTTCATTATCTTGACCTGGGAAGTCATTTTAATTCCTACCAGAAGTACCTTAAACAAGTACAGAGCGACAGAAAGAAACTTTTCCCATTCTCTAAAGCCAGCAAACTGCCTGAATTGGAAAAGGACGGCAGCATTCAGAATGTTCTCAAAGTGGGACAAGAAGTGCTGGTACAAATCGTAAAGGAACCAATCTCTACCAAGGGACCTCGTCTTACGGGCGAAATATCTTTCGCAGGACGATACCTGGTACTCATGCCATTCGGTGATAAAGTTTCTGTCTCGTCGAAAATCAAAAGCGGTGAAGAACGCTCCCGACTCAAACAACTCATTCACAGCGTAAAACCAAAGAATT
>ULSX01000413.1_pt1 | contig 13582 bp, 10 predicted proteins | sample 1957031 | NCBI WGS metagenome assembly ULSX01 (sample SAMEA4835718, study PRJEB28245) | human gut metagenome | biome: gut microbiome; material: fecal sample | place: Denmark | collected 2008 | reverse complement strand
GTTTCCCTACAGTTCACAGCGGCAGATTATGGCGCCGGATACGTTTTGGGACCGGTACATTGCCCATGACTTTTCTGAGACCTTCGTCCCGAAACAGTTTGAAACCCTGTGCCGCCAGTTCCTCATCCGCCAGAATCGAAAAGGCCGGCTTCCAGAAATTTTTGATGCCATCGGCACCTATTCCTATGATTTGCCTGAAGAGCATAGAAATGGAGAATTTGATGTAGTCACCCACGACGACAAAGGATACATCTTCTATGAAGCCAAATTCCAGAAGACCCCTGTGACCGATGCCATGATTCAGACCGAAATCCGACAGGTCCAACAGACAGGAATGAACTGCCATAGATACGGCTTCTTTTCCCGCAGCGGCTATCAGGTGACCCCCAGACCCGGTGTCATTCTCTATACATTGGAAGACCTGTACCGCAATGGCTGATGAACTCTTTCTACCTCTTTTAAGAATACGCCAGGACATTAAAAAACAGCTCTTATCAATTCTTTGAAGCAGAGCTTTTGTACAGCTGATGCAGCACAAGGATAAACCAATCAATGTCTTTTTCCAACGAGGCGTTGGCCCAGTGAGTAAAATAGCGCCATTAATAGTGCTGAGCCGGAAGGACCAGACCAATCACGAACAATTAAAAATGCAGGACGAAATCAATCGGCTGCATATGGTCATTCAGAAAACAGAAAAAGCTGCCTGGAAGGAACAGCAGCCGAAGAAGCGGTTTGAATTATATACAGAACTGCAGGGATATAAAAAACAACTGGAGGAGATTACCCATGGACAAGCTTAAAATGCATACGCCGGATCTGGCAGAGGAAAACTATAAGAAGCTGGCGGCCCTGTTCCCGGATGCTGTGACGGAAACGAAGGATGAGAATGGAAACACGATCCGGGCTATCGACAAGGATGTATTGATGCAGGAAATCAATGCCAAGGTGGTGGACGATGGGCAGGAACGGTACCAGTTTACCTGGCCGGATAAGCGGAAAGCCATGGTTCTTGCGAATGCGCCCATTGCCAAGACCCTTCGCTTTGAAAAGGAAAAATCTGTGGGCAGGGATGGAACCCCCGGAGGAACGGACTCTGAGAATATCTATATCGAAGGGGATAATCTGGATGCCCTGAAGCTTCTGCAGGAAACGTATCTGGGGAAGGTGAAGATGATTTACATCGATCCCCCCTATAACACGGGAAATGACTTCATTTATGAAGATGATTTTTCGCAGAAGGCCGAGGATTATGCAGATAACAGCGGGCAGACCGATGAAGAAGGAAATCGGCTGGTGCAGAATAGCGAAAGCAATGGTCGGTTTCATACGGATTGGCTGAATATGTTGTATCCAAGACTTAAATTGGCAAAAGATTTACTGGCTGATGATGGTGTTATATTCATAAGCATTGATGACAATGAGCAGGGAAATTTAAAGGCAATTTGTGATGAAATTTATGGTCGAAAAAATTTTGTTACGACTATACATTGTCAACTAAGTACAACGCAGGGAATGAAAGTAAAAGCTGCACAAGAAGGAAATATAGTAAAAAATGCTGAATACATATTATGCTATGGTAAAAATGGAAAGAAGAATATTGCACATCAGCCATTATACGACATAAGAAAAAAATATGATGAGCATTACTCACTTTATTTAAATCAAAATGGGACAATTGGACACTTGAAAGATTTGTATGATTACCGTTTCCCAAATGATTGTAATAATAAAAAAGCTTTTTCTTTATCAGAAGCATATGAAAAAAGTCATGAATTTGCGGAAATCGTGCGTACACATTTAGCGGAAATCGTGCGTACAGATAAAATCTCCGGAGTAAATTTAGAAAAGGTGTTATCCCAAGGGAGATGGAAAAAGGTTCAGCGAAATGGCAAAGTATACATATTAACTTTAGATAAAAATAACAACATAAAACAATTGTTGAGATTAAAAGATTCTTGGGGAAAAACTGATGGTTTTTATGAGGAAGAAGGATTAAGGAAAATACGTGGAGATTGGTGGGAAGGATTTTATATTGACATGGGGAATGTTTCAAAAGAAGGGGATGTGGCATTTGCAAATGGAAAAAAGCCTGTACGTTTGATTAAGCAGCTTGCAAAGATGGTCACTTGTGATAGGGATCTTATTCTTGATTTTTTTTCTGGATCAGCGACAACAGCTCATGGGGTAATGCAGTTAAATGCTGAAGATAGAGGTAATCGTAAATACATTATGATTCAACTTCCAGTGGACTTGGATAAAGCTGTAAAGAAAGCAGATTCGCAGGCACAGAAAACAATAAGTGATGCCATAAAGTTCTTGGATAGTATAGAAGAAGGCCATAACATATGTAATCTTGGTGAAGAACGTATTCGTCGAGCCGGAAAGAAGATTAAAGAAGAAACGGGGGCTGATATTGACTACGGCTTCCGCTGCTTCAGGGTAGACTCTTCCAATATGAAGGATGTGTATTACAAACCTTCTGATGTAAAACAAGCAGAATTGGATCTTTTTACGGACAACATCAAAGAAGACCGTACACCGGAAGACCTTTTGATCCAGGTCATGCTGGATCTGGGGGTATTGCTGTCTTCCAAGGTGGAAGAGGAAGAAATTGCAGGGAAGAAGGTTTTCTCTGTGGCCGATGGCTATCTGATTGCCTGCTTTGACAGGGATGTGACCGATGATGTTGTAACGGCCATTGCCAGAAAGCATCCTTTCTATGCAGTATTCCGGGACAGTTCTTTCAGCTCTGACAGCGTGGCTGCAAACTTCGAGCAGATTTTTGATACCTATAGTCCGCAAACGGTAAGGAAGGTGCTGTGATATGGCTGCCATGAAATTTAAATTCACCATACAGGGGTACCAGACAGATGCTGTAAACAGCGTAGTCAGAGTATTCTCCGGCCAGCCCTTTCAGGACAGGGTCGGCTACCGGCGGGATGTTGGAACCCAGGATGACCATCGCAACCTGTTTAACTGGCAGCAGTCTGATGAAGAATTATTCATGGGTTTTGCCAATGCACCGGTTTCGCTGAACGGGACACAGCTTCTTCAGAATATCCGGGAAGTCCAAAAGGGCAGCAATATTAAGGAATCTTCTTCTCTTGCCCGGCATATGGGGGCCTGCTCTCTGGATGTGGAAATGGAAACAGGTACAGGAAAGACCTATGTTTACATCAAGACCATGTTCGAGCTGAATAAGCAGTATGGGTGGAGCAAGTTCATTGTGGTGGTCCCCTCCATTGCCATCCGGGAAGGCGTGCAGAAGAGTTTCCAGATGATGCAGGACCACTTCATGGAGCTCTACGGAAAAAAGGCAAGGTTCTTTGTTTATAACTCCAAGAACCTGACTGACATTGATCAATTCAGTTCCAGCGCAGATCTTTCTGTCATGATTATCAATGTACAGGCCTTCAATGCCCGGGGTAAGGATGCCAGAAGAATTCGCATGGAGCTGGATGAATTTGGCAGCCGCAGGCCCATCGATGTGATCCAGGCCAACAGGCCCATTGTGATTCTGGATGAACCGCAGAAAATGGGCGGCAAAAAGACGCAGGAATCCCTGAAGGAATTCCATCCACTGTTTACGCTGAATTATTCCGCCACCCATAAAGAGCATCATGATCTGGTGTATGTCCTGGATGCGCTGGACGCCTACCGGATGAAGCTGGTCAAAAAGATCGAGGTCAAGGGTTTCGATATCAAGAATCTCCGGGGAACAGACGGCTATTTGTTTCTGGAGAATATTGTCATATCCCCGAAGAAACCGCCCATGGCGCGCCTGGAGTTTGAAATCCGCTACGAGAAGTCCATCAATCGGGAGACCAGAATCGTAGGTGTGGATGATGATCTGTATGCTCTTTCGAAAGGGATGGAGCAGTATCAGGGATATCATATCAATGAGATTGACCCCATCAGGGGCGCTGTGACATTTACCAATGGCATTGAAATTCACACAGGCGAAGTTCTGGGCGATGTCAGTGAAAAGGATATTCGCCGTGTACAGATCCGCGAGACCATTCGGTCCCATTTCGAAAAGGAAAAGGAACTGTATAATCGCGGTATCAAGACCCTTTCCCTGTTCTTTATCGATAAGGTGGAGAATTACCGGAAGTATGATGCCGATGGAAACGAAGTAAATTCGGAATATGGCCGGATTTTTGAAGAGGAATATACAGCGATTCTGAATGAATATCTGACTCTGTTCGATACGCCTTATGAGCAGTATCTGCGCAGCATCGATGTGCATGCTACCCATGCCGGCTATTTCAGCATCGACAAAAAAGGCCACAAGATTGACAGTCATATGAAACGTGGCTCTGATATCAGCGATGATGAGTCTGCCTACGAATTGATTCTGAAAGATAAGGAAAAACTGCTGTCTTTTGACAACCCGGTTCGTTTTATTTTCTCCCATTCCGCCTTGCGGGAGGGCTGGGATAATCCGAATGTCTTCCAGATCTGCACGCTGAAGCATGGCGGCGATTCGACAACCAACAAGCGGCAGGAAGTGGGCCGCGGTCTTCGACTCTGCGTGAATCAATCCGGCGACCGGATGGATGAGCACGTTCTTGGCTCAGAGGTACAGGAAGTCAACAAGCTGACCGTTATTGCCAGTGATGGCTATAAGGACTTTGTTTCTTCTCTGCAGAAGGAAATCAGGGATGACCTGTATGAGCGGCCGACTAAAGCGACGCCGGAATACTTTGCAGGCAAGCGTCTCAGAGTCGGCGATGATATCATCACTGTTACCAGCGACGAGGCAAATAAGATTTATTTCTATCTGGTGAAAAATGATTACATTGACGAAGACGGTCATGTCACAGATCAGTATCGGGCAGATGCTGAGAATCATTCCCTGGCTCCACTGCCGGATAAAGTGAAACATATCGGGGATGGCGTGCATGCGCTGGTGCAGGGTATCTTTGATGAGCATGCGCTTGACGGTATGATTGAGGATGGCCATGTGACAAAGGTGCCGGAAAATGGGCTGAATGACAATTTCTTCAAGAAAGAATTCCAGACGCTCTGGAATTACATCAATCACAAATGGAGTTATTCTGTGCATTTTGACAGCAATGAGCTGATTCAGAATGCCATCCGGCATATTGATGATAAACTTTTTGTTACCGAGCTCCAGTACACGGTGACCCGAGGAACCCAGGGGGAAGACTGGTCTGCGGAAAAAGTAAAGGAAGGGCGGGGTTTTATTGCTGAAAAGAGCCACACCTATAACCTTAAACGAGGGGAACCCAGCCAGGTCAAATATGATCTGATTGGTCAGATTGGGGGTAGGACCCATTTGACCAGAAGAACGGCTGCTGCAATCCTGAAAGGAATTTCTCCTCTCAAGTTCATCATGTATCGGTACAATCCTGAGGAGTTTATTTCCAAGGTTTCGAAGCTGATCAATGAAGAAAAAGCTGCCATGATTGTCAATGATATTACCTATAATCAGACCGACGGGTCCTACGATTCGACCATCTTTACAGCCGAAAAGAATAAGGACTTTTCCAAAGCCTATCTGGCGAAGAAGAATGTGCAGGATTATGTTTTCGCTGATGGAACGGCAGAAAAATCCGTGGAACGCAAATTTGCAGAAGACATGGATCTGGATGATAAGGTGGTGGTATATGCCAAGCTGCCGCGGGGCTTCCAGATTCCGACTCCTGTAGGCAGCTATGCACCAGACTGGGCGATAGCCTTTCAGAAAGGAACTGTAAAGCATATCTACTTCGTGGCTGAAACGAAAGGCTCTATGGAAAGCCTGGATTTGCGTCCCATTGAACAGGCTAAGATTACCTGTGCCAAGAAACTTTTCAATGAGATTTCAAAGGATGATGTGGTATATGACCAGGTAGATTCCTATCAGAATCTGCTAAGTCTGATGAACGCACTCTAAGCAGTCATCAGGGCTTTTCCCCCCAAAACCAGCCTCCTTGTCATATAGGGAAACCATGGCCATGGAACCTGCAAGGCCGGGCGCCCTATCATTTGACTCAAAAGAGTTTTAGTAAAATCTGCATGAGTAAAAAGGAACAAACAAATCATTGTAAAGGAGAGATTGCTATGAAAAAAATACTCATGCTCAATGGCGGCCCCCGGATGCACAACAACACTGCCAAACTCCTGGCATCTGCCGGGGAGGGGGCTGTTTCTGCCGGAGCCAGTGTCGAGACTGTGGATTTATATAAACTGAACTTTACCGACTGCCGCAGCTGTCTGGCCTGTAAGAATAAAAAGATGGTCGTGCCCTGGAAGTGCTATTGGAGGGACGGCTTGACGGAAACGCTGCAGAAAGTCTACGAAGCAGATGCCCTCATCATCGGTTCGCCCATTTTCTTCGGGGAGCCAACGGGCGTGGTCCGTTCCTTTATGGTCCGCTCGACCTTCCCGGCCCTATCCTACGATGATTATCAAAGCACCTTTCCGGGAAAAATCGATGTCGCCGTGATCCTTACCATGAATGCAGACCAGAACTACTACGATAAGCACTATCAATCGCACATGGAAGAATACTTCCAGCCCTTTCATTACCTGAACGGAAAAACGGAAATCCTGACTTCCTTCGATACCCTGCAGGTGCCGGATTACAGCCGTTACCGCATGGCATCATGGGATGAAGCAAAAAAGAAAGCCCATCACGCCGAGCAATTCCCGAAGGACCTGCAGGCGGCCTTTGAGCTTGGCAGGAGACTGGCCAGTCGTCAGTAACTATCTGGTTATGAAAGGAATAAAGGCAGGAAATTTAAATATAGGATATAATGGCTTATTTTATACTTTCCCCTATTTCCTTCTATTTTTACTGAAACGCTTCCTCACTCACCGAAAGGAGATGCAGCGCGTCAATGCAGATACATCATTCCACAAAAGATAAAATCCACATTCTTTTCATCTGCCACGGCAATATCTGCCGTTCTCCCATGGCGGAAATGATAATGAAGGACATGGTGCGCCAAAGGGGGCTGGACGGGAAATATGAAATTTCTTCCATGGCCGCCACCACTGAGGAAGTGGGCCAGGACATCTATCCCCCTGCCCGAAGGACCCTTGCCGCCCACCATATTCCCTTTACGAAAAGAAGGGCGGCTCTCATGACCAGGAAGGATTATGAAGAGGCGGACTATGTGATTGCCATGGATGAGGAGAACCTGGATGACCTGTCCCGTCTCACCCAGGGGGATCCGGAGAAAAAAATTTCCCGCCTTCTTGACTGGGCGGGAGAAGCAAGGGACGTGGCGGACCCCTGGTATACGGGAAATTTTGAGAAAGCCTATGAGGATATTGCCAAAGGCTGCCGGGCGGTGCTGGAGAAGCTTTCCTGAAAATGGGTGCATAAAAAGAGGCCATGAGAAATGGGTATCCTTTCTCACAGCCTCTTTTTCATGCCATGCAAAAACTCCTGATTCGTCCCATGCTGATGCGCGGTAGGGCTCAGGCGTTCAGCTTCGATGAATCGGCCAGGAGCAGCCGCCTAAGCGGAATATCTGTGTCGTCAAGGAAGGACTGGTATAGCCATAGTTGCCACCAGGATGTCTGGCAGGTCATCTTCAGGAGTTCTTTGTGAAGTTTTGACGCGTCGGAGAGTTCTGATTCATATGAGGAAGTTCTTCCTGCCTCCCGCCTGTCCCTTGATAAGGTGTGTGCACGTAACAGGCAGGGAGGCCGGCGCCTCTTCCGGGCCCCTCAGTTCTCTCTGTCTATATAATCTCTTTAAAATAAAAAAGTTCTCATGGAAAACAGTGTTTCCTGATGACCGGTCGTTAGCGGCGCCGGTTCCTTTTCTCCACGATCCGGGATTCTACGCTATCGCCCAGAATGACGACGCCGAAGGAAGGCTACCTGGTGTCTGTCATCTCCTCTGACTGTCTGATTATATCCTGCTCATCTTTCATGCTACAAACCTGTACTTTCGTACAGGTTTTTTTTCTGTCCATTTTTAGTAGAATAAAAGTAAGGCCGGGATCCTTGCGGAATACCCAGAAAACAGGAAAGATGCGTTTTCTATGAAACAGAATCATTCCGCCTTGACAAAGAAGGTCCTACCCCTGCTTCTCTGTACCGCCATCCCGTCAGCAGGAGTGGGACTTTCGGCAGAAGCGGCGCAAACGCAGGGAAGGGATGCTGTCACGATCGAGAAATGCTGAAACCGCAGCCCATGGGAAATCCGCATTCTCAGCAGGATCGTGCCGGTGCATACGTCGAGCTGCGGCGGCATAATCAGTAAAGAGATTCTCAGAAACAGGAGGTGTCTGGTAATGAAAGAGCCTGGCAAAATCAAATGGATGAGGCTTATCAGGGGTATCTTTTTAGGGATCCTGCTGGTCCTGACGATGACTCCGGCGGCCCTGGGGGCCCAGAAAACAGTGTTGGTCCACAATGTAGACGAAATGATGGAATCACTGGCGGACAATACGGAAATCGTTCTGGCACCGGGCGAATACAATCTGTCAAACTGGCAGGAGAAAGAATTTTCAGAGCGGCTGCTTCACTGCTTCGACTACTATGATTCGGCCCCTGCCGGTCTGTATCTGGGCGATGGTTGCACACTGGACATTGCCGGGTTCAAGGATCTCACCATCCGGGGATTGGATACGGAGACCATTACTGCAGAAATTGTTACAGAATTCCCCTATACGCCGGTACTGAAATTCGTCAACTGCCGAAACCTGAAACTGTCCCATCTCCGGATGGGCCATAAACTCAAAAAAGGATTCTGTGACGGCGCCGTGCTGAAACTGGATAGCGTCACTCATATGACCATGGATCATATGGACCTGTACGGATGCGGAACCTATGGGTATGAAGCCCGGTTCTGCAGCAGCATTCTCCTCAGGGACAGTGTAATCCGGGAATGCAGCTACGGTTTGGTGTCCGCCACAGACTGCCAGAACCTGAAATTCCTGCGGACCATCTTCAAAGATATGGAAACGGATCTTCCCCTCTTTGCTCTGATTCGCTCCCGGCTGGAGCTGACCGACTGCACCTTCCGGAATGTACGGGGAATCATCGACAGCCTCACCATGACTGGCGGCCATATCAGTGAATCATGAAAAGACCTTCCGGTGCATCAGAACTTTTAAAACCTGCTGGCAGGTAAAAAACAGCCTGATGGATGTAAGCGGGTCCCTGAAGACCATCATTTACATCATCAGGCTTTTCGGGTGGAGGGCCGGAAGGTGAAATACAGGAAAACAGCGGGTCCTCAGACAGTGGAGCAGCTGCATGAATGAGTGCGGATCCCGCTACCGTCCCAGCAGGGCGATCATCAGGGTCACTGCCCCATCTACCAGCAGAGGAACGGCGCCGGTAATGTAGGCGGTGTCATCATCCATGCGATAGTACATCATGTAGGCTGTAAAGGCGATGAGAGAAGCAGCAGCCACGGCGGCCCAGGTGAGACAATAGGCAGCGCCGGCAAGGCCGCCTGCTTCATGGAGCACTCCCAGTACCATGATTTCCATGAGGGCCCAGAGAACGAGAAGGATGAGTTCTGTGGTCGGCCTGCGGCCGAAAAGTTTGACAGAACCGGCAAGAAGGATGAAATACACCAGAAGGGCCAAAGCCAGGAGCATGGTCCCTCCGGGCCAGGAGGGCGGCAGAGGAAGACCGTGAATGCCATGGACCGTCAGGGCGGTGCCGGAAAGGCCAAAGACTGCAAGGAGCAGGAAAAGCAGGGCCGAGAGGGCCCCTCCGCTTCTGGCATCGGGCCGGAAGGCCGTGAGCCACCAGCCTGTATAGAACAGGGCACCAAGGCTCAGGAGAAACTGCCCTGTAATGATTTCTGCATATGCTGTAAGTCCAAACATAGTATCCCTTCTTCTTTGTGAAATCCTTTCTTTTCCTATTGTAGTCTTTTTTCTGGAATAAAGTGAGAAATGCATGTAAAAAGCCGTGAAAATAGCAATCCTTTTCACGGCTTTTTTATACAGGGTCTTTTATATGCTGTTTTTCGCTGCATTAAAAACGGTCTGGAAGGGCACCTGTTTTTCTTCTGCCCGCTTCTTCACCGATTCATATTCCGGATAGCGCCGTTTTTCGCTGCCCAGAGTGACTTCCTTCACCTGGACCCGGCCGTAGGCGGTGTCTACTTCCTTTTCTTCCCGATGAAGGATGGAGCGCATGAGAGGCGCCAGTTCGCGGATACCGATGGTGGTGGTTTCGGAAAAGAGGATGTTTTCCATGGCTTCTTTTCTGTCTTCCTTGCAGATCACCGTAAGTTCATAGGCCGGTCTGTTCTTTTTCATGTAGATAGGGGTGAAATGGACGTCCAGGGCGCCGGCATCCATCAGTTTTTTCATGGTATAGCCCAGCACTTCGCCGGAAGCGTCATCAATATCGCTTTCCAGCTTCACGACCTGGTCTTTTTCCCAGGGCCCTTCTGCTTCATCAATGAGAATAGCCCGGAGGATATTGGTCCGTTCCTTGTAGTCCCGTTTTCCTGCGCCCAGGCCTGTTTTCAAAACGGTAAAAGAGGCAGGCAGCTCATGGGAGGTGGCCAGGGCCGCCGCGATGGCAGCGCCGGTGGGGGTCACGTATTCCCCTTTGGCGTCCATGATTTCCAGAGGCATGTGATAGGCGGTGACAATGTTCAGCGTAGCCGGCACAGGCACCGGAAGTACGCCGTGCTGGCAGCGGACAGTACCTCTGCCTTCTGAAAGTTTCGGTACAATCACATTTTTGATATGGAGGCTGTCAAAGCATACGGCAGCGGAAATGATATCCACAATGGAGTCGATGGCTCCCACTTCATGGAAATGGACTTCCTCGATAGGAAGGTTGTGGGCTTTGGATTCCGCCTCTGCCACAATGCGGAAAATCTTCTTTGCCAGAGCCCTGGCAGATTCGGTCATGTCCGTGCCGTCAATGACCGCTTCCACATCTTTCAGATGGCGGTGCTCGTGATGATGGTGCCCTTCTCCATGGTCATGATGGTGATGGTCTTCATGACAGTGACAGTGGTGCTCTTCCTCCTCGTGATGGTGGCCATCTTCATGGCAGTGGCAGTGGTGCTCTTCTTCCTCGTGATGATGACCCTCTTCATGACAGTGGCAGTGGTGCTCTTCCTCTTCGTGATGATGGCCTTCTTCATGGCAGTGGCAGTGATGTTCTTCCTCCTCATGATGATGGCCTTCTTCCTCATGATGGTGTTCTTCATGAACCGCTTCCCTTGCTTCCGGCAGGGGACCGTAGAGATAGGCCATGTCGTGGTCATGGTTTTCATGTTCTTTGTCCAGAATCACGTTGAAATCGCAGCAGTCAATGCCTGCTTTCTGCACCCTCCCAATTTCCACCGTAAAGCCTTTGGCGGGAATGGAAGAAATCGCCTTGTCCAGCGCTTTCCGATCTGCGCCCAGGTCTAGCAGGGCTGCCACAAACATATCCCCCGCAATGCCGGAGGCTGCTTCCAGATATAATGATTTTCCCATTTACACTTTTCCCCTTTCTGCCAGTCTGTTGATCTGGGTGGCCACATAACCGGCACCGAATCCATTGTCTATATTCACGGTCACTATGCCGTTGGCACAGGAATTAATCATGGTGAGGAGGGCAGAGAGGCCGTGGAAACTGGCGCCATACCCTACTGATGTGGGCACTGCAATCACCGGATTTCTCACCAGGCCGCCGATGACCGAGGCCAGGGCCCCTTCCATACCGGCCACTGCAATGACGCAGCTGGCCTTGCGCACCCGTTCCTCCTGGGACAGGAGCCGGTGGATGCCGCTGACCCCTACGTCATAAATCCGTTCCACATGGCTGCCAAAGTATTCTGCCGTCTGGGCCGCTTCTTCCGCCACTGATATATCGGCAGTGCCGCCGGTGCAGACCGCAATGCATCCTATGTGGTCCTTCTCCTTTTCCTGCTTCAGAATATGGGAAATAGGATCATAGGAAATGGAAGGCAGCACTTTCCTTACCAGTTCATACTGGTGAGGTGAAGCCCGGGTGCCGAAGACTTCCCCTTCCGTTTCGTAAAGTTTCTTAAAAATCTGCCCGATAAAGGCGTCAGACTTACCCTGGCAGTATACCACTTCCGCAAAGCCGGACCGGGCCTTTCTGTCAGTATCCAGCTTGGCAAATCCCATTTCTTCATAGGGCCGGTCTGCCGGATTTTTCCGGAGAAGCGCCTCCGCTTCTTCCGGGCGCAGGGCGCCGGAGGCTACCTTCTGCAGTATATCTTTCATATCCATGATGAAATCCTTTATATGTACATCAATGACAATAATGGGTGGGGCTGGTGGGACGGTAAAGACCGCTGTCGGCTATCCGCTGCCCCTATGACACAGAAAGGCCAATCCCGTAACGCTGACTTCATACTCATCGCCCAATAGGGCGATACCACAACCCTCAGTCCGGCAGGGCTGTCAAACTTACGAATCCTCCGGCCTTCAGGCCGGTCCATCTTAAGAACCTTTACGCCGAAGGCGACCCTTACAACACCTCATCCATGCTGCCCATGCGGTAGCCCTGAAGGTCCATGGTGACATAGGCAAAGCCCAGGCTGTGGAAGGTGCGCACCACTTCCTCGTGGATGCGGAAAAGTTTCCACAAATCCTCAGGCAGTACTTCGATGCGGGCCAGATTTCCTTCATGAAGCCGCACCCGGAACTGTTTGAAGCCTTTGGAGAAAAGAAAATCTTCCGCCTTTTCCACCATGGAGAGCTTGTCCTCTGTAATGGTTTCTCCATAGGGGAAACGGGTAGCCATGCAGGCAAAGGACGGTTTGCTCCAGGTGGGAAGACCCGCTTCTTTGGACAGGGCACGGATGTCTGCCTTGTAGAGGCCGGCATGACGGAGAGGGCTCCTGATGCCAAGTTCCCCAAGGGCCTTGAGCCCCGGCCGGTACTGGGAGGCATCATTGAGGTTGGTGCCGTCGATGACATAGGCAAAGCCTTCCTTTTCCGCGATTTTCTTAAGGGAGCTGAAAAGGAAATGTTTGCAGAGATAGCAGCGGTTCGAAGGATTTTCTGCAAATCCTTCAATGCCGAACTGGTCCATTTTCACCACTTCCTGCCGGATGCCTTCCCTGCGGCAGTATTCAATGGCGTCTGCCACTTCCCTTTCCGGTACCGACGCCAGGTTCATGGTGACTGCCATGGCCCTGTCCCCCAGCACCTTCCGGGCTTCATGCATGAGATAGGTGGAGTCCACGCCGCCGGAAAAGGCCAGCACCACGCTGCCCAGCTGTTTCAGATATGCTTCCAGATGATCCTGTTTTTTCTGTAATTCTTCTGTTACCATAGGTTTCTCCATTCTTTAGAAATACTAATCCGCAAGACTTCCGGCGCCAGCCGGAAGGAACGAGGGCGGTTTCTATTCATTTCATTATTATACCATCCACCGCCCCTTTGATGACAGTCTATGAAGAAGGAGAGGAAAGCTCCTTCCCCGAACGCAGCCGGAAAGCTGTTCTTATTATACAAGGCTGAAGCCTGCTTCAGGCAAGCCGCAAAGCTATCTTAGTTTCCTCCTTTCCCTTTTTATGGTATAATTTACTTGAGAAATATTATCATAAAAGGAGGACCATCATGGGTACCCTGTTAACTATACTGATTACAGCAGCCATTGCCGGCTGGGTCGG
>ULSX01044391.1_pt1 | contig 13849 bp, 6 predicted proteins | sample 1957031 | NCBI WGS metagenome assembly ULSX01 (sample SAMEA4835718, study PRJEB28245) | human gut metagenome | biome: gut microbiome; material: fecal sample | place: Denmark | collected 2008 | reverse complement strand
CTGCCGCAAAAGCTATCCATATTGCAAGCCACGATCTTTTAAGCTTTTTTATAAATTTGTCTTTCATAACAGCCACCCTCCTCTCTATTTTGTGATTTATTACTTTCTCTGAACTGTCAGGTAGACCATATCAGTTTCTTTATTGTTTTGGACGTTTTTATTCCATTTTACTCTGATTATAAAATAATCGCAAAACGGATCTTTATTGTCAATTACCGTCAGTGTATCCGATTGCCAATAAAGTGCTTCGGAATTTTTCTGAACATTGCCGTAGCTGTCATAGGACTTTTCGTGAAGTGTGCTGTTAGCAAGTATCTCCGAGCCGTCTCTATTAAGATACTTTCCGCTTATTGGACTATCGCCTGACTTATCATAATAAAACGTGCCGTCACTATCTGAAACATAAACGACAGCTTCTGATTTTTCAGTTTCACTGACGCTTTTCGCACGATATATCTCATACTCAAAAGGGATATTCGTTGTATGTGCAAGCTGTATTTGATATTGTTGCACGTCTGCCCCGCCTATGCCGAAAACAAAGTCTTTATAACTGCCGTTCTCAACGTCTATATCTGCCATTTCAAGATTTGCCACAGATTCTTTGTTTCCTGCGGTGATATAAAGCTGAGTAGGGGCATTTATTTTTGTTGTAAGAGCAATAGAACGTTTGTGAGTAAACCACGCATAAACAGGCAGTGCCACAAGCAGTACCACCGAGATGGATACTGCTATGACTAGCTGGAGCTTCTTCTTTTTTTCTAATTTTCTGAATTTTCCAAAAATGCTTTTTGTCATAATTTTCTCCTGAAAATGCCTGCTTATTATGAATTTATAAAGCCTGTTTCTATTTTTGCGTTTGTGTAAACAACATAGTCGCTTGAGGTAGTTCCATTAACAACTGAGTTGTTGTCATTAAGCAATACTGCGGTAAGCTCAACTCTATAGTTCGCATAGGTAAGTCCCTGCTCCTCAAAAGCCTTGCCTGTTTTTACTGTAAATTTCGTAACGGCTGTGTTTTGTTCTTCGCCATTATAGTCAGCGGTAAAAACGCACTCCTTACCATTCAGGCCGCTGCTTGATGTGGCGTTTTCCAAAGTAAAGCTACTGAGGTATTTACTAATATCGTTTGTCTGCTTATAATCGCCACTATTGTCCTTAACATACAACCTCATTGTATACTGTATTTTTTTGCCGCTGTCCTTTGTTGATCGACTCAAAGCAGACAGATCATAGATAGCATTTGCTGTTATTGCCATTTCTCCTGTAGTCATATCTTTGGCATTGATACCAAGCTGCGAAAATGGTGAATCCTTCGACTCAAGAACCGTTGACTCTGCAACGTTATAGTTTAGCTGTGCCACCGTCATTGCCTTTCTATAGTAGCGTCTGGCAGGCATAACTCCACTTGCAGAGATAGAGCTGTTCTCAATATTGTTCTGGCTATATGCAACATAAGACGCCGCATTTACTCCTATACCGGTTTTGGTATCCCCGTCCTTACGCTCAGGAAACTGATCTATGATCCCTGCAGTACCATAAGTTAAGCTGATATCAGCCTTGACAGTTATAGAGCCATTTGTGTCACTATTGATATAATCGTAGACCGAATCGGGATACATCAGCATATAGCTGTCTTTAGCTTCTGAAAGTGTCTCAGTCTTGCTTATTTTTGCGTTTGATAACTCTGTGTCTGAACTGTTTAAAATGCTGTAATCAACATTCACCGAAGTTCCTGCAATGATCTTTGCATTAGCTCCCGCATCGTTTTCATCAAAGTTCTTCATAGAGAATTTAAACGCCTGATACATATTGAAATCGTCACTCTTATAGCCATTAAATGTATCTCTAAGGCTCTGATCAATGCTTATCTTTGACGTCATTGTCGCACGGACAAAATTATTTGACGCTGTTATCTCCTCTGGGTCATGAGCCGTCACACTTACTAGCTGTGTAAAAAAGTTTGCAATAACATATGCACCAGTGTCATTATTTGTCACTTGGACAAGATTTGTAGGAATATTGCCATTGAGCTTTCTTGGCTTATTACCGCTATAATAATTCACAAAGTTTTTGATGACTTTTTTTGTGCTTCCCGTTTCCGGAATATTGATAGTGAGATAATAGTTCTCGCTTATTATCATTTCGTCATTATCATTTTTTGGTGTATTACTATTCGCTGAAACAGTTATCTTATAAGTGCCTGTTTCATTCTCACCAGCAGGTCTATAATACTTGCCGTCGCTCGTTTTTACAGTAGCTGTAGCTTCATCAGCTTCAACAAGAGTTCCGTCAGATGCTTCTATAGCTGTTACCGACGCATATCTTAACAGTACATCATTCATTGTAACCGGTTTAAAGCCACTTATATTTGTCAAGTCAAGCTCACCGGTTGTTTTATTAAACTTAGCATCACTTGCGGTAGAATGATAAGTCTTGTCATTGTTATTTGCATCAACAAGAGTTAGCTTTGTATCATCGGTAAGCACACCACTGTCAGTGGCATTATCACCAATAAGATAAAGCTTTTTATCAAAGCTCCAAAGCAGACCGTCACCGTTATTGAGCATTTTTTCCCATTCGTTAGCGGATTTGTAATAGGAATACTTAAAATAAGTAGTAACAGGTGCATCAAAGCTCTCAAAAGCAAGCTTTGTTTTATCCGTATAGTGAGAATGGTTAAAGTCTGTGCCTGAGATAACGTAAGATTGAAAGCTGAAATCAAGCACCTTTCTTACAAAAACAGGAATATGAAGTCTAAGAGCAGTTTTGCCACTTCCCGTTTGGTCGATATAATCAAGAGTAATGACAGTAAATCTGTTTGTGCCGTCATTGTCATACTGACCGTCTGTGACCTTGAAATATCCTGTCTTGCTGTTAAACGTAAGAGTGCTTTTGTCTGATTTTTTCAAAACGTCGTTATCATACACATAAGTTGCTGTGCTTACATTCATAAGATCTGTTGTTTTCAGCTTATTTGAACTGCTGTCGCAAACATCACAATTTGTCAGAACTGAGATATACTTTGCGAGCATTTGTGTGATATTCAACGATGAGTTATCATCTATAAGCAAAACTGGAAGATCATTCAGCTCCTGAACATCAAGCTCAGAGGCCTGACGAAATGTTGTAAGCTTTGAATTAGCCAGATCCTCTGCATATGTCTTTATGGTACTGTTTATGCCATAGGATTTTTTCTTTGTGCCATTCGTATAAGAAGCAGCGTCACTGATGATAGTCTGCATATTTCCGCCAACAAGATCGCCTGCGAAAGTCTTACCGCCGACAGTAACGCTTGGGTTTATATTGACATAAGGTGAATAGATATCAACGTGTGTCCTGCTTCCATCACCGATATTTTGAGTATTATTCTGATCGCCGTTATAGTCAGCATGAACTGCGGTGAAGCTGGCAGGTATCTGTGAAGCATTATACTGTATATCAGGTAAACAATCCGTGTTATTTACCGATACTCCAATAAATTTAGATGATAGATTTTTATCCTTGTTCCAACCTATCAAGTTAGAAACAGACACGCTGTTGTTGCCTCTTACATAGCCTAATTTATTTATGAGAATATCATAAGCATATGTGTTTCCACGGTCATTATGACCGATCACACCGCCTGCACCTGCACCATTGGACTTATCTTCTGCTGACAGAGTAACATTGTTGACTTCACAATCAGATATCTTCAGATCACCATTAGCTTTTATACCAACATAACCTCCGATACCTGCATCACCAGTTTTAGCAATTGGTATACCTATCGTTGCATTTTTTACAGCAGACTTTGATAAGGTCGCAGCCGCATTCTGTGTGCCGACCATTCCGCCTGAACTTGTATAGCCATAAACACCGCAAGCTGATGTTTCAGATGTTCCTCCATAGTAACAGTCTTTGATAGACAACTGGTTTTTGTTTATTCCAACGAATCCACCGGCATTACTACCATAAACATCGACGCTGACGCTTGTGTTTGTTATTGTGCAGGCTCCGTTAGACAGTCCTATAAGACCGCCCTCGTTCATTGTCTGGGTTGCAAGGGGTTTATTGTCTTTTTTTGAACCGATAAAGCTGTCTTTATTATAGGCTGTAAGCTGAACATTGCTTATTGTCGTTTTGATATTTGCAGAACCTGCGATTCCACCTACGCCAAACCAAGTTTTTGTGCCTTTATCAAGATTAGCAAATTCAACTTTATTAATTTTTATCTTAGAATCCTTAACAGCGAATTCGTTGCCTTTCTGAGAATTTCCCACAAGACCGCCTGTTTCAAATCCGCCATACACATAAACGCCACTGTTTTCAGACTTAACGTTACTTATATTGATATCATTTGTTGACTTTCCTATAAGTCCTCCCACAGTATATGCACCATATATTTCAAGATCAGTCAATGTTATTCCGATAAACTTGCAAGAACTCTGTACTCCGCCAACGATACCACCTGTAGAAAGGTCTTCATTAACATACGATTGTCCATCGTTGTTATACGTCTTAACGCTGATCTTGCCGGAAAGCTTAAGGTTATTTACAGTTAAAGCATACGTTGAACAGTTTATCAACCCAACTCCTTTTACGGAGGCAAATGCGGTACGATATTTATAGTTATCCACATCTTGAAATTCAATAGTGTTACCGCTCTTGTTATCCGTTATTTTCACAGCATAGGCTTTTATATCTGTATCGAGCTTTATAGTCTGATCATTTCCCTCGATAGCTGTCAAAGACAAAGTATAATCACATTTAATGTCGCCCAAGTTACTATTTGTTGCATCAAACAACTGATTTATACCACGAAAACCGGTTCCGGTGAGGTCATAGGTTCCATTTCCTGTGAGTTTAACAGTAAAGTTCTTATTTAATTCGTGTGCCCACTTTGCTTCATAAAGACCTTTTTCACTTGGCTTTGTATATTTTTTTAGCATTACAGAATTTTTCTTTTCATATTCCCTGCTTGTAGCCTTTTCAAGTCTTTGATAATCTGAGATCGCAGTTTTGTAATCTTTATCATCAGAAGTCAATGTAGCTGTGCCAACTTTTGAATAGTCTGCATTTCGAGTAAAAGTATAGTGACCATATCCGCAAGTATTGTTTCTACGGTCTGTATATCCCATACCAGACTGTGATATGATAGACAGCATAAACAACGCCTGTGCATTAGGCACTTCAATGGTATTGGTCGTGCCGGCAATAACATTTAATTTCTCACCATCACTTAGCTCACTCTTAAACTGCGTGATGAGATAATTTTTCCTGCCATTGTTAAGGTTAGTTGACTTACCAAACGTTGTTCCCTCTTCGATAGCAAAGCCGTTTACAACTCTGCCTATATATGGATTGATAAAAAGATTGGTATATACGTCTTCACCCACTGCCTCAGTATTGTTGGTTGTAAGCGCACTATATTTGGCAACGTTGCCCATATTTCTGAAAATAACGCCGCCGTAAACTATGGCACCAACATATCCGCCTGCAGTAATGAGATGTTGTTTGCTGTTATCGTTATTTGCAAATTTTATATTAGGATTTGTTACCTTGACATTATCAATGATATTATCTCCACCGAACACAACGCCCATAACACCGCCATAATACTCCGTCTTTTTGGTACTATAGTTTAATTTATTATTATTGTTTTTTGAAAGCGTTACTTCATTGGTATATACTATATTGATATCTTTTACAACACTTCCGCTGCTGAACCTGATGAGAGGGCTTGCAGAATTATTGGTGATAGTTGGATATGTTCCGTCGGATCTCTGCTGTCCAACAATAACGCCCCTGAAAACGAAACTGTTTGATGTTCCGCCAAGACCTGCAAAAGAACTGCCGAGAACTATATCATCATTTATCTTGTAATAAGCCTCGCAAAGATATTTGATCATGTTATCTTTTGAAACTTTTTCCTTTCCGCTTACGAAATTGCCTGCTCCATCATAAGTATAAGTTTTATGATTAGTGCCTTTGCAAAAAGCACTATTAGCATTAACAGTCGATTTATCGGCAGAAACATTTGCATTATAGTTTACTTCCCAGCCATTTGTAGGTGCGGCTGTACTGATAACTCGTGCGACCTCTGCAAGTGTGGAAGCGTCAAGGATATATGGATCAGAGTATGTTCCGCAACCCTCGTCCAAATATGGTCGCTCAAGGTTTACGTCTATCTCATCATAGTTTTGGGTGGTATCATACGATATAGCAACATATGGCTTGTATTCAGTAAAGCTATATTCCTCTGTTGCGTCATTTTGAACAGGGGAAGTATACCTGTCATCTCTACTCCAATCGCCATGATACTTATTCTGCCTGCTCACATTATCTACACGATTCTTTTTGGTGTCAGACACTTCTTTTCCGTAGGTTACATTATGCTTAATATTGCCAGCTGAGTCTGTACCCCAATCGTCGTCCCATTTATAGTTGTATATTGCAGAAGAGCCTGCTCCGTCAGAATGCTGAAAGCTTTCAAGCAAAGTAGCATTTTTGAAAATTGAATTTTCATTACTTGCGTCAAGCTTGATATTTGAGAAAGTCAGAGATATATTTTGACCCTTTTCGCTTCCTACATTGCCTATAAGGCTTGTTGCAGCATAATTCTGACCGCCTTTGTAATATTGCTCAGCAGTCATACTGTGTTTTTTCTGTGACACATTCTGTATAGTGATCTCTGTCATGTTGCCTATCTTATTTATAAGCAAAGGGGCATAAGAATTTTCACCATTTAAACTTAAAGAAGTATCATTCACATACAGATCATCAAGAACGATACTGCCGGTAATTTTGACAGATTTTTTTGAAGTATTGGTGTCGTCAGCAACCGAGCCACAAACCAATGCACCAGAGCCATTATTAACTTTACCGATATTTCCCTTAAAAGTCAGTTTACCACTTATGGTAACAGCTCCATTTTCATTTCTGAAAAGTCCGCATTGCATCATGTAATGTTGATTATGGTAATTAGTTAAATTTGTTCCATCTATTCCGTCAGTTGTACGGGCATAATTATCACTATTACTGCTTGATACCATTTCAGACTGATTAAAGCCATTATTTTCAAAAGTAATAGTTGAATTTGATTTTATATTACAACCATTTGTATCAACAGGATAAAATGAATATCCTGTCAAATCTATTTCTGGATCTGTTGGAAAATCTATATTTGTGCTATTAATATATGCTTTTATATTATTTGCCGCAAAAAGCTTTGCACTCCACTCAACAGCCTTAGCTCCGCCTGTGGTGGCTTTACCGTTTTTATATACATCAAGGTTATAATAATATCTTGCCCAAGAATTATTTTTCCACACAGCACCATTATTTGTTGTTTGATTTTGATAGGTATTGCAGTTCTTTCCGTCCATATACAGCAAACGCTCTCCGTCCGCTGTAACAGCAGGAATTGAAATTATGGCTTGACGATTAGACATAAAACTAGCTGAAGAAGAATAATAAATACTACAACGAGCTATCTCATCAAAATACGAATAGCTTGGGCTTATATTTATCTTAGTATCTTGTGAGATCTTATATCCATTAGGTTTAGTAAGTTCAAAATAAGTTGCATCTCGTGAGCTTCTGTAATTATTGACATTTTCACCTTTAAAATAGTCAAAGCCATAAGAGTCATAATCTCTGCCAAAAAGAGTTGAGGCAAGCATGCCGAAATTTATACATTTTGTTGCTTTCACTGTCACACCGTCAAAGCTAACCTCTTTTATGCTCCAATAACCTGTTGTGGAAAGTACAAGACCGCCCAGTTCTGTGCCATTGTTCACTGTTAATCTTGAATTGTTTACATTCAAACTATTCAGATCAATTTCTACTCTATACCAGTTATGCCCTAAAAATCCACCGCTATTTGATTTACCACTAGAATTTATTGTTAAAGCATTAATATTAACATTGGTGATAGATACCTTATTAGGTACAACAGAAGCTGAATTATCCTTAGCACCGACCTCTGCAATGAGTCCACCAACTCTGGAGTTACTTCCTGTGTGTTTGTCAGTTATATTTCCGTCAACAGTGACATTATTAAACTTAATACCAGTTGTAGGTTTTGATGTAACAGCTCCTACCATTCCGATAACTCCGCCAAGACAAGTACAATCTACCTTTGTTGTGCTATTATTGTATGTAAGATTTGCTGTTACAGCAGAATTAGTGAACGAAACTTCACTTGTGGCGTCAGCAACATATCCAACCAGACCTCCGACAAAATTAGTATACGCACCACTTGGAGATGCGGTCACATCAGCGGTCACTTTGTCAATAGTCAAAGCTCCGCTGTTGTATGCAGATACAGAACCAATATAACAAGCATCACCGCCAGAAACATTGTCACCGACAATATTAAAGTTTGAAACAATCGTTAAATCGCTTATTTTTGCACCGCTTGTCTTTGCAAAAAGTCCGTTGTGAGTATGGAAAACTATTTTATCATTTTCTGTTCCCACTGTCATGGTAAGTTTATGACTATTGCCAGTAAGCGTGCCTGTGAATGTATCCTCACCATTATCACGCATAAATCCGGTTAGACCTGTGTCGCTTATATCAACATCTGCACTAAGGCTGATATTTGCCGCAAGCATATCTGCCCTACTAGCACCGCTATACTTAACAAAAACATTGCTATCGTGCTGCATTATCAAAGCTGCACGGGCAAAATCTGCCCTATTGCTTATGGTTATATTATTATTAGGAAATCCATTTATTGTAACAGTATGCCCTGATCCATCAAAAGACAGAACACCGTCAGCACTCTCAAGCAGATCGGAATTGTTAAGTCGAAGCACTCCGCCCCAATCCATATCGTCTATGACTTTTGAAGATGTCCTTGTAAATGACCAGCCGCTTAAGCTATAGATCAAAGCATTGCCTCTATTTCCTACTATCTGACATCTGTTTTTGTTAGGGTCTTTAGGATAAAAGCCTGAAAGGTTTGTTTCACCGCCAAGCCTTACAACGCCATTTTTATTAAATTTGCCAACAATGCCACCTACGCTCTGGTTTGCAGAAACATTATTTGCAGTAACTGTGACTTTGCCGCCAACATCTATAAAAGCCTGATCTGCATAGCCCACAAGTCCGCCATAATTATTTTGTGATGATGTGGGATTATTAATACGTATAGTGGTATTCTTGACGCTTACATAAGCCTTGCTGTTATCACCTATCTTACCAATAAGGCCGCCAAAATCAAGGGCATTGCATGAGCCAGTCACTTTTACAATGATATCACTTAGTGCTAGTTCAGAGCTAAGAGCATTGGCAGAATATCTTCCGACAATACCACCATAAAAGCCTGCCCTGACAGTGCCATTGAAGTTTGAAGTAATAGTATCATTAGCGGTGCCTGTGATACTAATTTTTGCACTATCTGCGCTGTTTGTCAGCACTCCGAAAACAGAGCCAACAGCCGCACTGTCAGCGGTATCTCCTGATGAACAAGCAAGTGCCATTTTCATGCCACTGAATTTTGAAATATCAAATTCTTTACTGTCGGCTTTACTGTATGTATAAGAGCCGAAAAGACCGCCCGCAGTTACAGAGCCTGTAACGCTTCCGGTCATGGTAAGGGTGACACCTTCGCCGACATTTATTTCTGCATTCTCTGCACTGCCCACAAGTCCGCCCGCGTTGTTTGCGGATACATTTACGCCTGTCAAGGCATCGCACTTGTCAATGTTCAGCGTTGCGCCAGCACTCATTTTTCCGACAAATACACCTGCGTTAGATTTGCCGGAAACGTCAAGCGAACTGCTTGACAAGCTTACATCAAGACTTGTGTTTTCGTCCATAGTGCCGCAAGCAAGACCTGCATTATCCCCGCCTGATACTTCCACCTTGACACCATTACTTAGAGTGATATCCAGATCGACATTTGCTCCTTTTTTCATATTGCCTATAACAGACGTGAAGGATTTATAAATTGTAGCACCCGAATCATCTACAGGATCAGCTTTTATTTTCCACTTATTAGCTGAAGCCACATCACCGTGTATAACATTCTCAGCAAGCAAAGCTGAATTTTTTTCTTCCGGTCTAGCAAAAATAATAGTATCTAAATTTGCACTGTCACTAAGATATTCAAACAGAGCAAAATTAATAGGAAGATTAATAGCTGAGCCCTCATTAGCTTTGACTGTTCCCATGAAAGGATATTCTTCATTGCCTAGTCCTTTTTCTATTCCTGTAAAATCAGAAGCCTTAAACTGAGATTGGTTGTTTGAAAACAATATTGTGATTTTCTGATAGTCAGCAGGGTCTGCATTAAGAAGCTTTTTAAAATCGTCTGCATTCTGTATCGTAAAAACGCCATTTTTGATATCATTAGAAATGTCAGTATATGTATCTGCCGCCATAGCCGTAATAGCATTGGTGACAGTTGATACCATTTTAGACACAACACCTGAAATGTCTGCAAGCGGCATACTCGTGACAAGCAATACGGCAGCGGTAACTAAAGAAATAACATTCTTGCGATACTTGCTGTAAAGCTTGTGGCATATTCTATTAATTTTCTGATTTCTATTAGCTTTCACTTTCAACTGCCTCCGTGCAAAGTTAATATTCTTATCTATACGTTTAGTTCAACAAGGATATATTGCACCTTTGTACCTATCTTTTCGTCAGCGTCATTATACATGGAGCTTAGTGATGATAACTGTGCTGTGCTGTATTTATCACCATTAAGTATATTCTCAATAGCCTTTTTATTTTGTTCTTTATCAGCATCACCTGACAAGAACAAGCTTAAATTACCCTTCATATATTCCGCAAAATTCAAACGTTCTTTACTGTCATCATCAAACAGCACATTTTTCTCTGTCAGATTTTCATCTGTGCTTTTCATTAGTATCTGACCAAGCGTGTTCGGCCACACCCAATATACGTTCACTTCCTGCGGAACGCCTACTTTACAATCTTTAAGCGTCCTTGTGAATGTTTCATCATGAAGAAAATCGGAATATGTGTGATTGTTCTCATCATATTTCTCAAAAAACATGATATGTCCATTCATAAATCTAGTTACTTCTTCTTCAGTAATCTTTTCATAAGAAACAGCGTCTTCGTTTTTATTCTCTGCATACCCCGTGATACTCAACTTGAACTGTATCTCCATTTCCCCCGACTGGTTCGGGACAACATAAAAAGTAAGCTTTCCATGACTACCAGGATTAATACCTTTCGTCATACCGCTTTCTTCATCAAGAAGCCAGTAGATCTTGTTGTTCTCGTCAGAAGTGATGTTGCTCCCATCAGACACCTTAGAGTAGTCATTGCTGTCAAGTATCTCAGCTTTAAGCACATTGGCACTGCCTACTGTTTTCAGTTCAAATGGCGAATCTACGCTTTTCATTCCAAATGAATCAAGATCAAGGGCTTTATCAATGGTAAACCAAGCCAAGCTGACCGCAATAAGTATAAATGCCAGTACTGCAACTGGTATTATTTTTATAATAAGCAGTTTGCGTTTCTTCTTTTCTTCCTCGCTGTCTGCTTTCTCTATCACTTTATGCTCAGCCACTTTGGCGACCTCCATTATTTCATCGAGTCAAGCTCTTTCTGCAATTCTATCATGTGGTTTCTGCAAGCGGTTATCTCGCCTGTGTATTTGTTGAACCACTCAACGTCCATTTCGTTAGGCTCTTCCTGCAAAAGAATTGCCTGAACAAGTGCTGATTGTGAACGTGATCTCTTACGCTCTATTTCCTCAATAGTAAGTCTGCATTTCTTTATTTCTCTTTTAAGCTGCCCTTTACTGCTCACGTTATTGTCCTCCTTGCATTAATTTCCCATTTTATCAACCGAATCAACTATCTCGTTGACTTCCCTATAGCCTTTGTCAAGATCTTCGGTGATATGGTCAAGTGCTTTTTTTACGTCCTCAAGTTTGCCCTGCATTTGTTCGGGATACTTCACAAAGCAATAATGAAGCTCATTTATAGCCTTCTGCTCATCAGTGTAATCGTCGATAAGAAATACCAGCGACCTTGCCGCACCCATGGCCGAAAGTATCATGTTATATCTCGTTGGAAGATCCTTGCCGCTTTCAAGATAAGTGTCTATCTCCTCAGAGGCGGCAGACAGATTTTCCATATACTTAGCAATGTAAGTCTTTCTGACTTCCTCGGACTTGTCCATATAAAGGCCGATAAAAACGAACAGCCCTGCAAGTGCCGCAATACAAATAACGATAGCCGTTATCATTTTAGCCTTCATTATCTTTTCCTGATTCAAAGCTGTTCGCCTCCTTTTTCTCGTTTTCCTGCATTTTCAGCCGCTGAACTTCCTTTTCAACAGCCTCGCGCATAAGCTTTTCCTTTTCTTCCTCAGCCGCTTTCAAAGCTTCCTCACGGTTTGAATATATTTTTATCTCAGCGATAGTTTTTACCTCATACACCGCCATGCAAACTGTTGGGATTATCACAAACAGTATGAGGAGCTTCTTTGTTGATGCAAATGAACCAAGCCACTTGAAAAATCTGAGTTTCCCATAGTATTTTCCAATAATGCTGACTTTTTGCACCGTCACGCTGTCCTCTATTTTGTTAGCATCGCCTTTAGTAACAAAAGTGCCGTCGCTCAAAACCTCAGATATCCTGTGAGTATTTATCTCGCCTTTAATACTATCATCTTGAGAGTAGAACGAAATGATATCCCCTGCCTTTAAGCTGTCAGTATCTGTCCTTTTGATGTAAATATAGTCGCCCTCATGTATAGACGGCTCCATACTTCCGCTCACGACCTTCAGTACGCTGTAACCAAAAATGCTTGCTGTTTTGCCGATACAGCCACAGACCATTATGTACACCGTCACACTCAGCAGTGCCGCAAACACGGCAGAGCCAAGTATTGTCAAAGCTATTTTTACTATCCTCAACGCCTTGCCGATGATAACGACTCTCCCTCCGTGTTATTGTTTCCTATATTTCTCTTTCAAATGCCTTGCCATTCTGCCAACTGCTGAAACATGATACTCCTTATAGAGTCGTTTCATTTCAGTGTCGATAGCTTTCTGCTCCTCAGCGGTGCGCTGTGGCGGAATATATGGTCTTGGCGGTCTGTTCTTTCGCTCAAGACGTTTTCTCTTTTTAAACTGCCTGTTTTTGATACGCCTCTTTACATCATATTTAAGATACGGAGCATATTTTTCATAGATGATCTCAATTTCACGCTCTGCACGTTTTCTCTCTGCCTCAGCCAGTTCTTTTTCCTTCTTGACTTTGAACATTCTGATATAGTCTGGATTATCCGTCACAACAGGTATGATCCCAAATGCGTGAGCCAGAACATATGTTATGCCACGTTTTGCCATGTAATATGGATTTTTGGAATATTCTTTAAATATCTCATTGATATTTTTATTTTCAAAGCTTTCACGTTCAGCTTTAAGACGCTCAGCACGTTCACGCTCACGACGTTCCTGCTCACGCTGCTGTTGTGCTTCTTTCGCCTTTTTTGCAGCGATCTCAGGGGACTCATACTCTGACACAAAGCTTGAAGACACGGCTTCTTCATTCGTGCTGATCTGCTGATCCATAGCAGATCCAAGGCTGCTGCGGACGAGCTTTTTCTCCTCTCGGATCCTAGCTCTTTCCTCACGGACACGCTGCTCCTCTTCACGGCGTTGGCGCTCCTCCATTTGCCTTTTGCGTCTTGCGATATGCTTGATCTCTTCCTCTTTTTCACGGCGTTCACGTTCCTCACGCTCCGCCTTTTCTCTTGCAGCCTGCTCCGCCTGCTGTTTTTGGATAAGCTCCAATCTTCTGCGTTCAGCTTCCTCATGCTCCAGCCTTATGCGCTCTTCTTCCTCACGCCGCTGACGCTCCAGTTCCTCCTG
>ULSX01017612.1_pt1 | contig 15085 bp, 9 predicted proteins | sample 1957031 | NCBI WGS metagenome assembly ULSX01 (sample SAMEA4835718, study PRJEB28245) | human gut metagenome | biome: gut microbiome; material: fecal sample | place: Denmark | collected 2008 | reverse complement strand
ATATCAAATATTAATTGTAAATTTGCGGTGGAAATATAAACATCGAAGATTATGGCACTTAAGTTATATCCATTAGGCATACAGACTTTCGAGCGAATCCGCAAGGAAAACAAGCTCTATATCGACAAGACGGAATACGTTTACCGCCTGACGCACACCAGCGGTACCTATTTCTTCTTGGGACGTCCACGCCGCTTTGGAAAATCCCTGTTTCTCACCACCCTCCAGAGTTACTTTGAAGGCAAGAAAGACTTATTCAATGGTCTTGCCATCGAAAAGTTGGAAAAGGAGTGGACAGAATATTCTGTGCTCCACTTTGATTTGAGCGGAGGCAAACACATGAATAAAGAACAGCTGGAGAGATATCTCGCATTCATAATGGAAACAGAAGAAAAGAAATGGGGTATCACACAGCCACAAATTGATGCCAATAACCGATTGACAGAACTGATCAATACTGCATACGAGAAATCCGGAAAACAGGTAGTCGTGCTTATTGATGAATATGATGCGCCCATGCTGGATGTGGTTCACGAGCAAGAGCAGTTGGATACCTTGCGCAATATCATGCGCAACTTTTTCAGTCCTTTGAAATACAGTGAAGCTAAACTACGCTTTGTCTTCCTGACAGGCATCACCAAGTTCTCGCAAATCAGCATCTTCAGCGAACTGAACAACATCACCAACATATCCATGAATGATGACTATGCTGGTATCTGTGGCATCACCAAAGAAGAACTTCTGATGCAGATGTCGGAAGATATTGAGGAGCTTGCCCGAAGAAGAAACATAACGAAAGAACAAGTCATCGACAACTTGAAAGAGAATTATGACGGCTATCATTTCACAAGATTCTCACCTGATATCTTCAATCCATATAGCCTGCTGAATTGCTTTGCTGAAAACAAGTTCGGATCCTATTGGTTTACTTCCGGCACTCCAACTTATCTCATCAATATGATGCGCAAATATCAAGTAGTTCCTACAGACATCATCACACGAGTGGAGGCTGATGCCAGTGAGTTTGATGCTCCTACGGAGAATATGCCAACCATCATGCCGCTGCTTTACCAAAGTGGATATATCACCATCAAGGAATATCATGAAGACTACAACTATTACGTTCTTGATGTTCCTAACAAGGAGGTAGCAGATGCTCTTTATCATATTCTCTCTGCTTACAGACTATCAGGTGGACGTTGAAGTTCATACACCCAACGGCAGAGTTGACATCGTATTGCTCACCCATACAGACCTTTTCCTATTGGAGATTAAGTTGGACAGGAGTGCGAAGTCTGCAATGCAGCAAATCAACCTGAAGAACTATCACAAACGATTTGCGCTAAGCGGCAAGCCAATAACCAAGGTCGGCATCAACTTCGACAGTAAAACTGGGAATATCGATAATTGGATAATCGAAAAAGCATAAGATAAAAATATCTGTCTGCGACATCATAGAGGAAGGTATGGTCTATGCATAGATAAGACAGCTTTCTGATACATCTAAAAAGCAAAAAAGAAAAGTTTATTATGTCTATTTTCAGTCGCCTCTTTGGAAGGAAGAACAATCTCACCGTAAGTTCTGACATCAAGAAGAAAGATGCCAGAAGCAGAAATATTGCCTTCGTGGATACCGAAGTGGGACTGAAAGACCATAAAATACATGATATCGGGGCATTGCGTTATGACGGAGCTACCTTTCACCAAGCATCACAGCCGGCACTGAACAAATTCCTGCAAGAAGGAAAGGTTGACTATATCTGCGGGCATAACCTCATTCATCACGATGCCCGCTATCTCCAACTCAACGGCATACTGATAGATACCCTCTATCTCTCCCCACTCCTCTTCCCCAAGCGCCCTTACCATCATCTGGTAAAGGACGACAAACTGATGAGCGAGCAGATGAACAATCCTGTCAACGACTGCGAGAAAGCCAAGGAACTGTTGATGGATGAAATCGCTGCATGGAATCAATTATCAGAAAGAAAGAGGAAAATCTTCACCTTGCTGCTACAGAATGAAGAGGAATTCAGAGGATTCCTGATGTATGTGGGAGCCATCGAAAAGGATGACGCAATGATAGGCGTTTCAGAATTCATTCTTTCTGAATACAAGAATCATATTTGCGCCCATGCCGACATTCCGGCTCTTGCAGCCCAGTCGCCTTGCGGCTTGGCATACGCCTTGGCCCTCATAGGCACAGACGATTACCAATCTGTTACCCCAGGTTGGGTACTCTGCCATTATCCCGAAGTAGAACATATCATCTATGTGCTCTGCCATACTCAATGCACCGATGGCTGCGAGTATTGCAACCGCATGCTCGACATTCATTACAACCTGAAACAGCTCTTTGGCTATGATGCCTTCCGTACCTATGACGGTGAACCGCTGCAGGAACAGGCATCGCAGGCAGCAGTGGATGGCAAGTCATTATTAGCGATTTTTCCTACGGGTGGCGGCAAGTCGCTCACCTTCCAGTTGCCAGCCCTGATGGATGGCAGAACTATTCATGGACTCACCGTGGTTATCTCGCCTTTGCAATCATTGATGAAAGACCAGGTAGATAACCTCGCTGACCGCGGTTTCACCGATGCCGTAACCATCAACGGTCTCCTCGACCCTATCTCCCGCTCCCTAGCCATCGAACGAGTGCAGAGCGGAGATGCCACCTTATTATATATAGCACCAGAGATGTTGCGCTCCAAAACCATCGAGCGCATCCTGATGGCACGGCATGTGGTGAGATTCGTCATTGACGAAGCCCACTGCTTCTCTGCATGGGGACAAGACTTCCGGGTGGATTACCTATACATCGGCAAGTTTATCAAGGAATATCAGGAACGCAAGTTTGGCAAGGATGCTATGGCCCGCAATCATGGTCAAACCCTGATACCCGTATCTTGCTTCACCGCCACTGCAAAACAGAAGGTGGTGCAAGACATCTGCGACTATTTCAAGCATTGGCTGGGCACCGACCTCCAGCTCTTCGCCTCATCAGCCTCACGCACTAACCTGCATTATTCCGTTATCCACGTAGATAGTGACGGCAATAAATACAATTTCCTGCGCTCGCTGGTAGAGCAGGCTGATTGCCCTACCATCATCTACGTATCCCGCACCAAGCGAACCCGGGAACTTGCCCAGAAGCTGACCCGTGACGGAATTTCCGCCCTGCCCTATAATGGCAAGATGGATGCTGATGAGAAGATACACAATCAGGATGCCTTCATGAGCGATAAGGTTAGAATCATCGTTGCCACCTCCGCCTTCGGTATGGGTGTAGATAAAAGCGATGTGGGGCTGGTTATCCACTACGACATCTCCGACTCTCTGGAGAACTATGTACAGGAGGCAGGACGTGCAGGAAGAGATCCACACCTCAATGCAAAATGCTATGTACTCTATAGTGACGAGGACTTGGACAAGCACTTCATCCTGCTCAACCAAACCAAACTGAGCATCAGCGAGATACAACAGGTATGGAAAGCCATTAAGGATTTTACCAAGCAGCGCCCATATGTAAGTTGTTCGGCACTGGAGATAGCCCGTCAAGCCGGTTGGGATGACTCGGTATCCGACATAGAAACCCGTGTTCGCACCGCCCTATCTGCTCTAGAACAGAGCGGATACATAGAGCGTGGCAACAACATTCCGCACGTCTATGCCACAGGTATCACCGTCAAGAACATGGACGAGGCAAGACTGCGCCTCACCGAATCACCCCTGTTCTCGGAAGATGAGATGAAGAATGCCATCCGCATCATCAAGTCGCTCATCACCCAGAAGCATATAGCCAAAGCACAGGATAGCGAGGCTGAATCCCGCATCGATTACCTCGCCGACATCCTAGGACTCAGCAAGCGAGACGTCATCTCCTCCGTTGACAGAATGCGACAAGAAGGCATCCTTGCCGATACCCGTGACATCTCAGCCTATCTGCAAGACATCAGCGACAAGCAGCGCAAGCCTCAGCAGATGCTGGAGAACTTTGCCAAACTGGAAAGATACATTCTGGAACATATCCCGGATGAATCGCTGCATATCACATACAAACAACTCAATGACAATGCCGTACATGACGGCATCAACACTTCAACCGAAAAGAAAATCCGCACACTGCTATACTTCCTAGCAGTGAAGGGTTATGCGCACAAGAAGGAAGACGGCGTACGCAATCTCATCGTAACAAGAGACAAGGATATAGAGACCATCATCAAGCGATTCGAAAGACGAATTGAGGTTTGCCGATTCATCATCGAAAGACTATACAGCCTGGCTGAAGAAAACAGTAAAACTGTAACAGAAGAGAGCAACAATAGCTCTTCTGTAGAATCAAGAGAGAAGCCTCTCCAATTCTCGGTAGTTGAACTTCTGAACGATCTGAAATCCAGCAACCAGTCACTCTTCTCCGACTTCTCTTCCCTGCAGTTGGAAGACGTGGAGGAAGCCTTGCTCTATCTCTCCAAAATAGGAGCCATGAAGCTGGAAGGAGGATTCCTGGTACTCTACAATGCAATGGCGATTAAGCGTACCAAGGAACTTCGCCTGCGCTATAAGCAGGAAGATTATCGCATGCTCAATGAATTCTACAAACAGAAGATTCAGCAGATTCACATCGTGGGCGAATATGCCAACCTGATGGTAAGGGATTATGATGCCGCCCTTCAATATGTGCAGGATTATTTCCAGATGGACTACCATCGCTTCATCTCAAAGTACTTCAAGGGCAACCGGGAGACTGAGATAGAGCGTAACGTAACACCTTCGAAGTATAAGCAACTCTTCGGAATGCTCTCCAAGCGACAGAAGGAAATCATCGACGACCATGAGTCTCGCTGCATCGTAGTCGCTGCCGGTCCTGGCAGCGGCAAGACACGTGTGCTCGTACATAAGCTTGCCTCTCTCCTGCTGTTGGAAGATGTAAAGCACGAGCAACTCCTAATGCTCACTTTCTCTCGTGCAGCCGCTACCGAGTTCAAGCAGCGACTGATGCAACTCATCGGCAATGCTGCCCATTTCGTAGAAATCAAGACCTTCCATTCCTACTGTTTCGACCTGCTGGGCAGAGTTGGCAATCTGGATGAGGCAGGAGATGTGGTTAAGCAAGCCGCCGAAATGATCAACAATGGAGAAGTGGAGCCCAATCGCATCAGCAAGACCGTGCTCGTTATCGACGAAGCGCAAGACATGAGCAAGGATGACTATGCCCTTGTCTCTGCTCTGATGAAAGCCAACGAAGAGATGAGGGTGATAGCCGTAGGCGATGATGACCAGAACATCTATGAGTTTAGAGGTTCCAACTCGCGGTATCTCTATGAACTGACCCAGACAGAGCACAGCCGTTTCATCGAGATGACGGAGAATTACCGCAGCCTTCGCCACATCGTGGATACTGCCAACGACTTCGCCCGCAACATCCGCCAACGAATCAAATCTACCCCTATCATCTCCATGAGTCAAGAAGATGGAGAGGTAAGAATCGTGAAGCATCCATACGAGATTCAGGAGAAAAAGGTTTATATGTATCAGCCTATCCTAGAAGATGTTACGCGATTACTAGGAAGTAACGCTTCAAAAGAAGCCGATGCATCTTCCCGCAAGAAGAACAAAACCATCAGTATCCTCACGCAGACCAATGAGGAGGCTGTCATTATGCTGGCTCTTCTTCACAGCCATAACATCAAGGCCAAGCTGGTACAATCAATGGATGGCTTGCGCTTCTGGAATCTGGCAGAGGTAAGATACTTCTTGAAGAAGATAGACCAAGGCATCAAGGAAACGAAATCCCCTATCATCCCTGATGATATTTGGGAAGCAGCCAAGCAGCAGACATTCCAAAAGTATGCTACCAGCCAGGCATTGCCATATCTGCGCCGCAGCCTCCAGATATTTGAACAGACCAATCGTGCCAAGTACTACAGCGACCTGAGGGAGTTCGTGTTTGAATCATCAGTAGAAGACTTCTGTGATATATCGAAATCAGACATCGTGGTCAGCACCATCCACAAGGCAAAAGGCCATGAGTTCGACCATGTACTAATGCTCATTACCCATCCCGAACATCCTACCGATGACATACTGCGCCGATACTATGTGGGCATGACCCGTGCCAAGCGTACGCTTGCCATCCACACCAACGGCAATCTCTTCGACAGCCTGAAAAGTGCCCAGCATCTCTATGATGCCCAAGCCTACGATGAGCCCAATGAAATAGTACTTCAGCTCTCACACAAGGATGTAAACCTGGGCTTCTCCAAGCCTCACAAGGACGCTATTCTTTCCTTGAGAAGCGGTATGCCGCTAACCTACCACGACTATTGCCTCTGTCTCCCATCAACAGGCAGAGACATAGCCCAGCTCTCCATCAAGATGAAGGAGAAACTAGGCAAATGGGAGTTGAAAGGCTACAAGGTAACCGCTGCCCGAATCCGCTTCATCGTGGCATGGAAGTCAAAGGATGCACCGAGGGATGAGAAGGAATCCGCCATCGTGCTCGCTGATTTGGTAATGAAAAAATAAGGTAAATTTATCAAGAATCTATCACCAAACGCTATTTATCCTTTCTTTTTATACACAAAAGTGTAATTCTTAAGCCACACTCTTGAGAAATACACTTTTGTGTCAAAGGCTTTTTCCTATAAAGCTATACTTTTGCAGCAGAAAATAAAAGAATCAAGCAAAACTGTAACAATATGAAGGAAAAAGTAATTTTTACCACAGCGTTGTGCCTCTCGGCTATGACTCCGATGATGGCGCAGAATATCACCGGCAAGGTGATGAATACCAAGGGAGAACCTTTGGCGTTTGCCAATGTAGTATTATTGAATAGAACAGACTCGGCTTTCATCAAGGGCGCAGTGAGTGGAGAGGATGGCAGCTTTGCCATCGACTCTTCCTGCAACGGCGGAATCATCAAGGTGACATCCGTAGGCTATAAGACAATCTGCAAGGATTGCACTGGTGAGAATGTGGGCATTATCAAGATGGAAGAAGACAGCAAGATGCTCGGCGAAGTTGTCGTGAAGTCATCCCTGCCTAAGACTATCCTGAAGAATGGCGGAATGACGACAACCGTTGTCGGATCCGTACTTGAGAAGGCAGGTACCATGGAGAACCTGCTCGACCGCATCCCTAACGTTTCTGCCCAGAATGGCAGCATCAAGGTATTCGGACGCGGTGAGCCTGTTATCTATATCAATGGACGACAGATGAGAGACAAGAGCGAGCTGGACCGTTTGCATTCCGACAACATCAAGTCGGTGGAAGTCATCACTAACCCTGGTGCCCGTTACGCAGCCAGCACCAAGGCGGTCATCCGTATCACTACGAAGAAGATACAGGGCGAGGGCTTCGGATTTGATGCGAAGACTACTGGTGAATATGATGAAAAGAAAAACTTCGGCGGGTTTAGCCAATTGAATATGAGCTATCGCAAGAATGGCTTAGAGCTGGGCGCATACGCTTTTGGAGCAAGACAATACCAGCCAGACAATAAAGACTTACAGCAGAAGACTTATCTTGACAAGACGTGGAACCAGAAAAGTGAGATAAGACAAGTAGGTATTATCGAAGCCATGAACTTTCGCCTGGATGCCAGCTACCAGTTGGATGCCAACAACTCTATAGGTGCCAACTTTGGTTTTCTTAGAAATCCTAAGCAAACATGGAACGGCGATATGAGTTCTTCTATATTGCAAGACGAAGAATTGTCTGAAAATTCTGATAGTCATGCTGATTTCTTTTGGCAGAAGAATAATCTTTCAAGCAATATTTACTATGTAGGAAAGATTGGTAAGCTCAGCATCGATTTCAATACAGATTGGCTATGGTCAAAGGAATACCAGAACGATGTTACCAAAGAGCAATACCAGGAAGTGGGGATGAATGCACAAAGCCAAACGGCTCATAGCTTGACTAACAAGGACTATCACCTGCTCGCTTCCAAACTGGTGCTTTCTTACCCATTATTAGGAGGTAATTTGTCTTTGGGTGGTGAATATTCCAATACCCATCGTACCTCAAAGTATCAAGTGGTGCCAACTAACTTGGTATCGGATGACGACAGCCGTATTACAGAAAGTATGACATCTTCATTCTTGACCTATTCAAGAGATTTCGGTAATCTGAGTTTGGAGGCAGGTATGAGATACGAGTACATCGACTTCAATTACTATGAATATGGCAAGTATGTGCCTGGGCAAAGCAAGTCGTACGGCAATTGGTTTCCATCGCTTAGCTTATCGATGCCTGTAGGCAAGGTACAGATGCAATTGAGCTATGCAGCCGACATTAATCGTCCTTCCTATCATAATTTGCGCAGCGGCATTCAGTATGACAACCGATACACGTATGAAACGGGAAATCCATTTCTGGTATCTCAGATAAGTAGAAATCTCAACTACGAGTTGGCTTACAAATGGTTGACAGTCGATATGACCTACAGCCATACTTCCAATCCGATTATATCCACAGTGGAGACTTATAAGGATAATCCTGCAATAGGCTTGATGAAGCCAGTAAATGGGAATTCGTATAATGACGTAGCTGCATCCATCAACTTGCGCCCTTCGTTTGGCATCTGGTATCCTTCGCTTACAGCATCCGTTGACAAGCAATGGTTTGATATGGAGACGCACGATGGGAAATCGCTCAATAAACCAATGGCTTCATTCCGTTTTGACAATACGCTCAACACCAAATTAGGAATGTTTACGTTGATGATGTCGTATATCACGAAAGGCCATGAAGAGAATCAGTATCTGTACAAGCCAATGTTTTGCACGAATGTTTCCGCATATAAGGCTTTCTTGAAGGATCGTTTGTCGTTTCAGCTCTTCATCTATGATTTGTTCGGGACAAACGATAGCCACATGATTGCTCATTTTGGCAAAATAAAGGAAATGGTGTATGATGGACTGTCAACAAGCAAAGTTTCGCTTACTGTACGATATAAGTTCAACACTGCAAGAAGCAAATATAAGGGTACAGGTGCAGGAGAAAGCCAGAAGAACAGAATGTAATCTGTCTGCAGCATCCGGTAATGGTGTAATGACAATAAATCTCTCTATAAATGAACAATCCAATAAAATTGTTGATTAGTGGCGCAGACATGGGAAGCTTGATAGCTTCCTGTGCCTTGCGCCATGACTTCCATGAAAGCTCTCGGCAGGAAGATAGATTTCAAATCTATCGCATAGAAAAGGATACGCTGACGATGGAAGATGTGGATGCATGCGACTTGTCGGGCATCCGGTATGCGGTGAATGCAACCTTGCATGACAACGAAGCCTCTTTTGCTTTCGATGAGAAATGTAAGGAGCAGGGCATCCCCGTTATCCATGCCGTCAATCTTGGCAAGGCTGCCTTTCTCGCTGTAGAGAAACCGAAAGGCTATCCATTCAGCGAAGTAGTGAAAAAAGGTTCGGATGATTTCCATTGCTCACTGGGCAAGTATATCTCGCAGTACGGTATGTTCTGGCAGATGCCCGTGCCTTGGATAGATGAAGCCATCAGACATTATTCTGAGGAGTCTTTCCCGCAACTGGGCATCGGGGCATACATAGCCGCCGGCTACTGTGCCAACATCCTCGTAAACCTTGCGGAAGGCAAGGAGGTGAAATACTTCCCCAAGTTCTATCTCTCGCCATTGTTGGAAGAGATATGATTATTATATCATCTGATAGTTCGTGGCATGAAACAGCGCCTCGGCAATGTTCCTCACGCCCATCTTGGCGAAAAGGTTGCGCTTGCAAGCCTTTATCGTATCCACCGACTTGCATAGTCGGTCGGCAATATCATTCATCGTGTAACCTTGGGCAGACAATCTCAAAACATCTCTCTCAGTCTCGCTCAAGGTTATGCCTTCTTTCTTTTCCCACTTGTGACGTAACGTGGAATATTCAAAATAGCTACGCTCACCATTCTTCTGCATGATGATGTGTCCCGGTTCATCGGTTGCTGCCAATGATACGGTGCAGAGGGCAAGCCAGATTCTTCCATCATCAGAAAGAAGTATTGGAGTGAGGTGATGATGAATCAATCGGCTATGTCTGCCATTGGTAAGATGAAAGTCATACGAGATGGTATAGTCGAGGCGGTCGCCCACAGGCAATTCGTTGAAAAGATCAAAACCTTTCTTGTTCACTTCGAGCAGCATCTGCAGGTCGGCATCCGGCACATGGTCTATATACATCTGATATCCTGCGTCCATCAACTGCTCCGGTTCCAATCCGCAGAGATAAGCGAGGTTGTCTGATGCATAGATGAAGTCCTGATGAAAATAGTCAATGATATAGACACACTGGTAGGTGCTGCGGGCAAAGGCCTTTGCCGCATTCACCAATAATTCTATCTTGTCGTAATCTTCTCTGTTGATATGATTCACCTCGTTGGAATGGAGGAAGAAATCGTCTTTTTCTTTATTCATAAGCTATTCTGAATATTACTCTTTCTATCTGTTCTCCGATTCAGCAAGCCATCGGATCTCTTTTAAAATACGCTATTCGGATACAAAAATACATATTTTTATTTGATTTCAACTCTATCGTATTGTTTAATTACAGATAATTAACCATGAAAGCAGATAAAGCCACAGACACCACAGAGATTAAAAACTTGTCAAACAACTCTTTTCGTTTGCAAAAATACAACAATTTATTGGATACACAATAAAATGTATGTTTTTTAACGATTGATATTGATAAGTGAAAATTCTGTGGATGAACATCTCGGTTAATAAATCCTGAGATATTCATCACACAGAATTTGGGTGTTGCATTTTAGAGGTTGATTTGAAAACCAATACTTTTCTAAAAACGATTAATCTCATCCTCAGCAGAACCGCTTCCGTTGTATTTATCTTTGAAACTATTGAAGTTGTAACTAATGGAAGCTATGATGCAGCGATTGAAGTTATTCACCTTTCTGTTCTGCACCACAAAATTAACCCTCTTTACATCGTTCAACTTCGAGCTATCAAACAAGTCCTCTGCTTTCAATGTTATCGTCAATTTCTTTTTAAGTAACTGTTTCTGTACCATCATATTGAATGACGAATAACCGTTTTGCTCGTAGATTCCATGATGTCCCTTAATGTTCCAAAAGAAATCACATCGAAAAAGCCAATCGTTCCTTAGTGCCACTACATTTTGGAAAGCGAAGAGACCGTATGGATGATTGTAAACTAATTGCTCTCCATTATATGATAGCGTGAAATACGGTTTATAGACACCCACCGTCAAAGTAGGTCGCCAACAACCAAAAACAGGTGAAACAACACATTGCGCTCCTAGTTGTTGGAAATCCTTGGCGTTGGTTGACATCCAAGTTACCGTTCCAGGTTTGCCGGATACAGCAACGACAGTCGGATGGATGTAATCCTTGATATACTGATAATCCAACTTGAAGTCGAATATGCTATAATTCACACTAAGTTCTGTATCATACACGTATTGCGGTTTCAGATAAATGTTGCCTTGCTCATAATGGTATTGATTGTTGTAGCTCACACTATTGTTCAACTGACGAAACGAAGGACGGTTGACCCTGCTACTGAAATCAAGATTCATCCCCACTCTCCCAAACATAGTGGAAAGAGAAAGGGATGGAAGTAAGTCCGAATAATTGGTCTTGTTCTTTACTTCTCCTTGGTCTGTGTTGATGGCATGAATGTACTCATAGCGAAGCCCGATGCTTCCTTTCCATTTGGAGGCAGACAAACGAAAAGTGGCAAATCCAGCATACTTGGTTTCCTTATTCTTGAATTGGTCATCGGCTATCTTCCCTTCTTCGTTTACAGACATACCCCATGAACTGATTTTACTGAAATCCGTTCCGAAATCAAGCCTATTATTCTTATTCATGTTCCAAGCAAACACCCCTTTGAGTGCAGTCGCACGATTTCGCTGGTCGTTTTGCATATGCGTGATTTCTGAGACAGCATCTATTCTACTTGTCTCGCTCACTTGTTGCTTATGTTTCAGTTGAGCATAAACATAGTCGGCATCCAAGTTGAGCTGTAGGTTGTCTGTTAGTTTGCCGATATAATACAGATTGACATTGTGAAACCTTTCCTTTTCAGATTCTTCAGTCTTGTTGTCTGTAGATGTCAGCAGTTCATCATTCTTGTACGTCTGCATATAGTCGAAAGGAGAGTCGAGCATCTTGTAGTTGGAGATGCTTCCCAAATATCTTCCGCCGATAGTGTGATTCTTGTTTATGGCATAATTCATACCAACATTATAGTCATGAGAGCGAGAGCGGTCGGAATATTCAGAAGCAGAAATCTCATGAAATGTATCTTGCTCGTAATTGAACTGGTTAACATCATATCTGATGTCACTTCTCGTATTGTCATATTGATATGCGAGGAATACATCCAAAGCTCCCTTGTGGATGTTGAGGTTGACCTCCTCGTTGTTAGACAAATTCTTATGTTTGGAGATTTCCGCACCCACAATACCAGAAAGTCCATCCAAGGAATGGTGTACGGTAGTGATGTTTATGACACTCCTTGTTTCTGCATCGTATTCTGCCCCAGGGTTTGTTATGAGCTGTACAGACTTCACGTTGGTAGAAGAAAGGAGTGACAACCCTGAAGTATTAGTCTGCTTTCTTCCATCTATATAGATGACAGGCTCACCCTTACCAAACACCTCATACTTTCCATTTGTATAGAGCATCCCAGGAATATATTTGATAACATCTGTGGCCTTGCCAATATTTTTCAAATTGGAATTTTGAACGTCAAGCGTAAGTTTACCGTTTTCTCTTGATATGTATTTGCGATGCCCTTTAATCACAATTTTTTGCAGATTAATTGTAGCATCCTCCAAGGTTATGGCACCAACCTCACCGGTACGATATGCATTACAGTAAGTTTTGTAGCCCACACAACTCACTTTCACAATCGCCTTTTTCACCTCGCAAGGAATTACGAACTGACCATTCTCATTTGTCACACCACCCGTGACTAAACTGGAATCACTAACATTGAGCAAAGCGACATTGGCGAAATCAACTGGGCGAGAATGCTTATCCACGATACGACCAATCATCTTGGCGGAAGCCTTCTGAGTGCATTCCACTACAATGATGTTATCCATCTGCGTCATCTTGATGGGGTAAAAGCCTATCAGCTGCATGATGGCATCGGGAACACTCTGGTTTCTGATGCTCTTGGTTACTCTGAAATCCTCCAACTCGTCATACACAAAGTTGATGACATACTTATCCTGTCGAGCATTCAAATCCTTCAATGCCGCAGAGAATGACACATTATTATATTGGCGGGTAATGCGTTGGGCAGAAACGCCCATACTTATCACCGAAAGCAAAATCAAACTTATCAGATATTTACTCATAGCCTATTCTCTGTTTTATAGTCCATATACTGTATATACAGTTGAGGGAATCAAAAAACTAAGCAAAACAACAACTTTTTTCAAAATTTACAGAAAAAACATTCAACGACTCCTTGTCTTCCACAAAGCCATAGGATGAAATTTGATTCTATTGACCATCTCTTTATCTTCGAACAGCAATTCTGGAATATACTTCTTGTCATTGAATTCCCACACATATTCTTTCTCTGATTCTGTCAGAACCAATAGCTTTGAGAGAAAGTCTTTCACTTCTGTCTTGGCTTTTTCAAAGTCAAAATGCTCACTGCGCCTAAGCACAGGCAAGAGTTGCGAACGAATCTGCGGAAAACGGATCTTGTCTATCTGCGGAAAGTCAGTATATTCCGTAGGCGTAGCGTTGTCTTTTCTGCTTGAGCCAACAGTCAGATAAAAGACGGTCGCTTTTCTCAGCAACGTTTTCTCTTCATCGCTCACGAATAGCTGATGCTTCACCATGTTATAGACATCATAAATGTCACGTGCAGCACTTCTACCTATCAAGGCGTTTATCTTGGTGGCAAACAATTCGACAGGTGAAAGAGAACGTACCTTCACATCGCTCAGAAACGGAATGGACACATGAGTCTCTATGGCAGGCAGGATATGGCAACGGTCGGAATAGTTGATTTCTATCTTGATGCCATCGTTGTTGCCTGCGGCATTGGTATAATGGAACACCCATGAGTCAAGCGTATGCGGTGTCTTGGAGCCAGGTGCAAGATGATAACCTTCCGACTCCATATAGCGTAGAATCTCGTTATTCACTTCTTGGCGAATGGAGAGCATGGATTCTCGGTCGCAATCCACCGTAAAGTCAAGGTCTATATGAATATCCGCAGCTTATATAATATACTCAATAGTTCTGTCATTGTTTCTAATTTTGCACAAAATTAGAAAATCTAAATTGTCTATGAGAAAAATCAGAAACTTTTTATGCTTTTTTATATGTTCTTTCCATCTTTATTGTCCGACTACGGAGGAACAAATGCTCAATTTCACTATTTTTTGCCTTTTTAGGCATTCTTTTATTATAAAAATTTGGTGATTAGAAAGAAAACTCGTATTTTTGCAACACATATATTAATATTGATAGATATGGAGAAGAAACGAATCATAGAAGCAATGCACAATAGATTGCATGAGATTGATCCTCATGCAAAGGCTATCCTGTTTGGTTCCCGCGCTAGAGGTACAGAACATGAAGGAAGTGATTGGGATGTATTGATTCTTCTAGACAAACCAAAAGTTACGCTTCAAGATTACGATAAGTATTCTTATCCACTAAGAGAATTAGGCTGGGATATTGATGAAATCATCAACCCTGTACTCTTCTCCCAAAAAGAATGGGAGGAGAACCATTATACCTTATTCAATCATAACGTAAATAAGGAAGGAATTGCAATATGATAAAGGGACAACTTACAGACACTGACAGAACCGAGATTGTAAAGTACAGAATAGAAAAAGCCTACCGTACTTACCAAGAAGCTGTCGGTTCTATAAAAAATGGTTATGTCGAAACAGCAGCCAATCGTTAATAGCTTCTCAAAAAACAGCAATTAAAATTTCATTCTCCTTTCACAAACATCAGAGTATACTAATAATCAACCACTTAAGTGTGAAAGGAGAATTCAACACCCCAATAGTACTACGGCTATCATGGGAAACGACAAAAGAAC
>ULSX01035324.1_pt1 | contig 15161 bp, 15 predicted proteins | sample 1957031 | NCBI WGS metagenome assembly ULSX01 (sample SAMEA4835718, study PRJEB28245) | human gut metagenome | biome: gut microbiome; material: fecal sample | place: Denmark | collected 2008 | reverse complement strand
CCGCCCCCGACTCCCGAGTCCCCATTCCCCATTCCCCAGCCCCCAGTCTCGGCTATCCGCTATCCGCTCCCGCTCCCAATCCCGACCTCGCTCCCAATCCCGATCCCGATCCCGACTCCCCATCCCCCTCCCCATATATGCTATAATGAGAAAAGACATTCTGCAGAAGGATACTTTCAGGAAAATGGGCTGCAGCGTCTGATTTCTATGGAATGAAATACGGAAGGAGCAGATGTATGAAAAAAATCGTAGTCACTGTAATCGGTGCTGACCGTGTAGGCATTGTTGCCGGTGTTGCGGCAGCTTTGGCAAAGGAAAACATTAATATTCTCGACATTTCCCAAACCATTCTTGGCGATATTTTTGATATGGTCCTGATTTGCGACATGGAAAAGGCCAAAGGTTCCTTAAAGGAAGTCCAGGATGAACTGGGCGCCCTGGGAAAAGAACTGGGCGTCGATGTACGGGCCCAGCTGGCTGATATTTTCTATGCCATGCACCGTATCTGAAAGGGGGAGCCATGCTCGATATTGAAGAAATCCTGGCCACTGAGCGCATGTTTGACCAGAACAAACTGGACGTGCGCACCATTACCATGGGCATTTCCCTTTTAGGCTGCGTTTCCGATGATGAAAAGACCCTGAATCGCAAGATTTACGACACCATCTGCACCAAAGCCGAACATCTGACGGAAGTGAGCCATGATATTTCCAGAGAATACGGCGTGCCTATTATCAACCGCCGTATTTCCGTTACCCCTGTTTCCCTCATTGCCGGCGGCATTCCGGCCAAAAGCTATGTGTCCATTGCAAAGACCCTGCAGAAAGCAGCCGATGAAGTAGGCGTAGACATTCTGGGCGGCTTCTCCGCCCTGGTAGACCGGGGTATGTCCTCGGCCGATAAGATTCTCATTGACTCCATTCCTGAAGCCCTGGCTTCCACAAAGAGCATCTGCAGCTCTGTCGCTGTAGGCTCCACCAAAGCCGGCATCAATATGGATGCAGTCAAACGCATGGGAGAAGTGGTGAAAGAAACAGCAGAACTCACCAAAGATCAGGACGCCTATGGCTGCACCAAGCTGGTGGAATTCTGCAACGCTGTAGAAGATAACCCCTTCATGGCCGGTGCTTTCCATGGCGTCACCCAGGGGGACACTGCCATCCATGTAGGCGTTTCCGGCCCCGGCGTGGTAAAGAGAGCCCTGGAAGACGTGAAAGGCGCTCCCCTGAACGTAGTGGCCCGCACCATTAAGAACACCGCCTTCATGATTACCCGTCTGGGACAGATGGTAGCCGAAGCTGCCACCGAAAGACTCCATGCCCCCTTCGGCATTATCGACCTTTCCCTGGCTCCCACCTCCGCCGTAGGCGACAGCGTGGCCCAGGTACTGGAAGAAATGGGCCTTGAAAGCTGCGGCGGCCCGGGTACTACAGCCGCCCTGGCCCTCCTGAATGATGCTGTAAAAAAAGGCGGCCTCATGGCCTCCTCCAGCGTAGGCGGCCTCTCCGGCGCCTTCATTCCGGTGAGCGAAGACCTGGGTATGATTCAGGCCGTAGAAAAAGGCAGCCTCTGCCTGGAAAAACTGGAAGCCATGACCTGTGTCTGCTCCGTAGGCCTAGACATGATTGCCATCCCCGGCGACACCCCTGCTTCCACCATCTCTGCCATCCTGGCTGACGAAGCAGCCATCGGCATGATCAATAACAAAACCACTGCCACCCGTCTCATCCCCGTACCGGGAAAGAAACCGGGCGACATGGTCCAGTTCGGCGGCCTCATGGGCTATGCCCCTGTTCTGGAAATCAACAAATTCCGGGCCGACGAATTCATCAACCGCGGCGGAAAGATTCCCGCCCCCATGAGATCCCTCACCAACTGATAGGGTATATAAAAAAGGGCTGTGAAAAAATGATGACCATTTTTTTACAGTCCCTTTTGTATACATTATTCCTGAGTCCCCAATCCCCATTCCCCATTCCCGACTCCCCACTCCCACCTTTTCAAATTCTCCTCTCCCCTGTATAATAGATACAGTATATCTAACTATTTGAATAAGGAGACTCCTATGAAAACATTGAAATATATTTCCTGGAACGTAAACGGACTTCGGGCCTGCATAAAAAAAGGCTTTATGGACGCTTTCAATGCCCTTGATGCGGACTGCTTCTGCCTGCAGGAAACCAAACTGCAGCCCCACCAGATCGAGCTGGACCTGCCGGGATATCACCAGTACTGGAACAGCGCCGTAAAGAAAGGATACAGCGGTACCGCCATCTTCACAAAAGAAGAGCCCCTCTCCGTCACCTACGGCCTTGGCATAGAAGAACACGACCAGGAAGGGCGGCTCATTACCGCCGACTTCGAAAGCCACTACCTTCTCTGCTGCTATACTCCCAACAGCCAGCGGGGACTGGCGCGCCTTTCCTACCGCATGACCTGGGAAGAAGCTATGAAAGAATACATGACAAAACTGGCCGCCGAAAAGCCGGTGATTCTCTGCGGCGACCTGAACGTGGCCCACGAAGACATCGATATCGCCAACCCCGCCTCCAACCATAAAAATGCCGGCTTCACCGATGAAGAAAGAGGCCGTATGATAGACCTCCTTGCCGCCGGCTTCACCGACTCCTTCCGTCACCTCCACCCCGACGAAAAAGACGCCTACTCCTGGTGGAGCTACTTTGCCAAAGCCAGAGAAAGAAACGTGGGATGGAGAATCGATTACTTCCTTGTCTCCAGCGTATGGAAAGACCACATCAAAGGCGCCTCCATCCACTCCGATATCCTGGGCAGCGACCACTGCCCAGTGGAACTGGACCTGGAATGCTGATATGAAAAAAGACCGCTCCGGCGGTCTTTTTTTGCGGGCAAGGGATCTAGCCGCCTGCCGGCGAAGATTGTGTCTGTTTTCTCTCAAAGGGCGGCAGCCCCTTATCCACTTCAAAGGGGAATGCACGTTTTGAGTTGGCAAGAGCCCTAGCTCCATTTTACCTGCCCACCCCGAATGAGACTGGGTGGCGAGCGCCTATATACTCTCTTGCGCCTCACTGCTTGTCAGGGGGGAGAGGGCCACGCAGTGGCGAGGGGGGATTGCCGAAGGCACGCCGATAGCCGAAAGCTAGAAGCCAGCAGCCAACAGCCCTTAGCTTCCATCCAGTAAGCGTAAGCAGAAAACTGATAGCCGTTAGCCGATAACGGACCGCCGAGACCTCCCCCTCCGTCATTTCGAGCGAAGCGAAGCGGAGCCGAGAAATCTCCCACCGCCATATCACCTGCCGTAATTGGAGTATGTGCTGCAATCTGCGCTGTCAGTCTGAAGTCTGATTGTCTGACGTCTCCCGTCTAAATGCCTCTATCTCCTCAAATTTCTTACAATCTCATCTTCCCATCCACCATTCCTTATTCTCCAGGTACCAGCGGATAGTCTTCTTAATCCCATCTGCAAATTTCGTTTCCGGAAGCCATCCCAGTTCTTTATGGATCTTTGCGAGGTCTATGGCATATCTCCGGTCATGTCCTTTTCTATCCTTCACATAGGTAATGAGGCTTTCCGATTTTCCCAGTTCCTTGAGGATAAGCCGCACAATGTCGATGTTTGCCATTTCGTTATGGCCGCCGATATTGTAGACCTCCCCTACGGTGCCTTTATGGATGATCAGGTCGATGGCCTTGCAGTGGTCCTCTACATAGAGCCAGTCCCTTACGTTTTTTCCATCTCCATACACCGGAAGGGGCTTATCTTCCAGGGCGTTCATCATCATGAGGGGTATCAGCTTTTCCGGGAACTGGTAAGGTCCGTAGTTATTGCTGCAGCGGGAAATGGTCGCCGGCAGGCCGTAGGTACGATGGTATGCACCCACCAGAAGATCGGCTCCTGCCTTGGAACTGCTGTAGGGAGAGCTGGTATGAAGAGGCGTCTTTTCCGTGAAGAAAAGATCCGGCCTGTCCAAGGGCAGATCCCCATATACCTCGTCGGTGGATACCTGGTGGTAGCGTCCGATGCCATACTTTCTGCAGGCATCCATAAGGACGGAAGTGCCGATGATATTCGTTTCCAGAAAAATTTCCGGATTCAGAATGGACCGGTCCACATGGGATTCTGCCGCGAAATTCACTACCACATCCAGATTCTCCTCTCCAAAAAGGCCATATACAGCATCCCTGTCGCAGATATCCATCTTCACAAAGCGGAAATTCGGCTTATTCATCACAGATGCCAGGGTAGACAGATTTCCCGCGTAGGTCAGCTTGTCCAGACAGACGATACGATAATCCGGATACTTCTTCATCATGTAAAATATAAAATTAGAACCAATAAATCCGGCGCCGCCGGTGATGATGATTGTCAATATATCTACCTGCAATCCAGTTAAAATTCAAACCTCTATTCTCCCCATTCCTAAAACTTCAAATCCCCCTCCTTCTCCCCCACAATGCTGCCCCTCCAACCATGACAAGCCACCTGATGTTGCGCCTCTCAAATCTCTTCCTCAAACCTCAGCCCCCCTGTCATTTTGAGCAAAGCCCCAAAATCTCCCTGCGCCATGCTGCTCACCGCAAGTGGAGCACACTCCGCAAGGCACACTGCCAGTCTGGCATCTGTCCGTCTGACATCTGATATGTTTCCACTCCTCAAATCTCAAATTTCTCCTTCATCAAGAGGACCGCGCCCAATGTATACCCATCAGTGATTTTTCCTTCTCTCACAGCCTTTTCCAGTTCTTTCGGCATCATCTCTTTAACATCCAGAATTTCCTCATACCCCTTCTTATAAGAATACTCATCCACATCTACCAGGAAAATTTCTATTTTTCTAGACGTTAAACCACTGTCCGGCTCTATGTACCCTAAGGAAATAGGAGGTCTGCTCACCACAGCATTCAGTTCTTCTTTCAGTTCTCTTTTTACATTTTCCAGCGGAGAGTCACCCGGTTCCGCATATCCTCTGGGAAAACTGTACTGGTCCGCCCTTAGGGCATGTCGGAATTGCTTAAGAAGAAGAAATTTTCCTCTATACCTGGCAGCCATCACCACTCCATTGCCAGCAGTAGGAATCACCCTTTCGTAGGGAAAAAGATTACCCTCTGTTCCTGCCACCGGATCTACTAAGAATGTATTAAAGCGGCTCTGGTAAATCAGACCATATTTATGATGATAAATTTCATCATCTCTGATGACCGCCCGCAGGGCTTCAGACGTAGACATATCCGCTAAAGGGCATACCGATGAATCTGTAAATAATCCCGAGTCTCTGTACAGGCTGCGATAGGCCATATACGACTTGATTTCCTTTGTGCGAACAAAATCAATATGTGCTTCCCCATTTTTCTTTTCCCGATAGTCCGTCTGAAGAGCCCTACTATCTTCTTCCGGATTAGAGCGGTGTGTATGAATCGCATCCATGGCTAAGGTACGTATACCGCCAAGTGCCTGAGATAAGGATAAAAAGCCCGGCCAGCAAAAGGAAAGAAAAGCTGAAAACGCTTCTGTCAAAACCAAAAAAAGAAGCGTCTCCACCACAGAATACACCGTATCATTAATATCTACATAATCATCAAGCATATTCTGGGCCCCCTGCATCAGCAGCTCCACCACACAGGCCACAAGAAAGCAAAGGACAGTAAACATCGTTTTATGCCCTATTCCCTTGCGGATTTCCCGCCTCTGCTCTCCTCTCTGTTCTACTTCCTGATATTCATAGCGGGGAATATCCTCATTTTCATAAGAAATATCATAATTCGTATAACCCGCCGCCCTCACAGCCAGTTTAAAATCGGGAATATCCTGAACTCTTGTAAACGGCATGAATGTATCCGTCTCTTCAGTCAGAAACCGTTTTTCAGCATCTCTTCCCTGCTTCCAGTGCTTCAAAAGCCGGCGTCGGAAATCTGCCTCAAAAGTCGGGCGCTGATGACAATCTTTAGAAAGTTCGCTGATATTATAATGCTTGGACGTATTGCAGATACTGATTTCACAGGCATAGTTATAACATAAATCCACAACAGCCTCTGCCAGATAGAAAGCTCTCTTTTGCAGCCCCTCTAAATTCTCTTTTTTCTTGAAATCTGCCAGAATCTGTCTGTAATACACTGAGCGGCCGTCAACTTGAGCCTGAAAGCAGGGAAGTCCTCGAATTATGTTCACCGCTTCCATCCAATAGGGAATATCCGAAAAAGAAAGCTCCAATGCATATGATAAAATCTGGTGCATCCTGTATTCTTTATATTCGTCAGTCTTCCTCGGTGGGATGTAGATTTGGGGCAGCGCACTAAGTTGTAATACGATAGACAGAAAATAATATAAATTATGAAGGATTCCCCTCAATTCAGATACCGGCCTGCCCTCTCCTGCCGGTTTAACAAACAGAGTCCGTCCTGAATCATCGCACGCCACCTCAAGAAATAAATCCCTAAGTTCCGCTTCACTGCGCCGGCCACCTTCAAAATATTCACTTATCTCAGAAAGATCAGAAAAGGTTAGACTTCGACGTAATAATGCTGTTAGTCTTTTCTGCGTATACTTGATTGGAAGCGCCGAATAGATGAACTGCTTATCCTCATCCATCGCATCCAACAGATACTGAGTAATGGTTCTTACATCTCCAAATTGTGAAATGCGAATGCACCCCAGCTCAAACAGCTTCATCAACTGCTCATAATAGGAAGCATTAGACAGAAGGCTGAAAAATCCGCGGGAATCCACCAGCTGATTGTACGTCATGACTACAATGTTCCCCTGCTGCACGATTTCATTATAAATTTCCTTCTGCCCCTCAATAATATCCTCATCTGTTTTCCGCACAGAATCCAGTTCAAATAAATACACATACTTCCTATGCATCATGACCTCCAAAATGAATTCAGAAATCAGATAGTCTGACTATTAGACCTCAGACTTCTCCCATAGAATTGCCTCAAACGCCTCAAAACTCAAACCGCTCTTAACCGTCTGACCATCTGATAGTCTCGCATCTGACTGTCTCAACCTTCAACCCCCCGTCATTTCGAGCGAAGCGGAGTCAAGAAATCTCTCACCGCCATGCTGCCTGCCGTAATTGAAGTATATGCTGCAACCTGCGCTGTCAGTCTGAAGTCTGATCGTCTGATGTCTCCCTCCCGATTGTCTCCATATCCTTCAAACCTCAAATCTCAAACCTGAAATCTCTTTCCCAAAATCTCTCTCCCCGTCATTTCGAGCGGAGTCGAGAAATCTTCCGGCACCATGCTACTCACCGTAAGTGAAGCATATGCCACAAGCCACACTGTCAATCTGAAGTCTGGTCGTCTGACCCTCTGATGTCTCTCACCGAGTTGTCTCTACCTCCTCAAAACTCAATTCTCTTTCCTCAAATCTCTCTTCTCCCTGCCATCTTCCTCTTCAAAAAATCAGCAATCTTCTTCGGCCAGTCAATATTTTCCAAAAATACCACCGGCACCTCACATTTCTTCAAATTCTGCCTTTCCAGCCACACATTGAAAAGACGCTCCGACATGAAGCCGAAAAGCCGGGCTTCGTAGGTATCATATCCTGTCATATCCGTCCGCTTCTCCAGTTCAAACAGAATATTAAAAAGCCATGTACAATACTCGTCGAAAAGCGACTTTTTCATGACAAACATATTCAGTATATGCAGCTTTCTCCGATTCATCACTCTGGTAAAGGCGTCGGAATACCCCGGATATTTTTCGGCAATAATTTTTTCGACCTCATCCAGATCCTTTTTATAATGGGCGTGCTCGTACTGACTGCGCACTGTCTCGATATAATAATTCCTCTTCACAGGAAGGATGACATCATACTTATGAAGCAGCCTTTCATAATCTTCTCTATGAAAAATCGCCTTCTTTTTCTTCTCTATATCCTTCGTATGTACCTTGCGTCCAAAGTACCTTCGGTAATGACAGAGCCCGATATACTGACAGTCCAGATTCTTCCAGGCCCAGTATAATCCTGTGAGCTCACAGTAATTTGGATTCTTCGCGGAAATATTATCTCCTGTATTATCCGGCGTATACCCCAGCGGCACCTTCCCCTCCGCTCCTACATGAAGAGGCATATACACATCATCCGTCGGCATCCAGTACCTCTTGTGAGCCGCTACCAGTATTTTTATATCCATAAATTATTCCCTCCATATTCAGATTTGAGACGATCAGACAGAAGACGTCAGATATCAGACTGTAAGACTTCAGACAGTGAGACAGTCAGACAGTCAAACATCAGATAATCAGACATCAGACAGGCTTTACGACAGGAATCTTTTCTATCATAAGCGTCAAAGCCGCATGGAACTGAGAGAAGTCTGATGTCTGATGTCTGATATCTGAAATCTGTCTGATTGTCCGATGATTTGATGTCTGATTACATAATAGACACTAATCCACTCTCCCATTTTTAATCAATACTGACAGCATCCGTCTGATTTCATCAAGCATTTTCAGAAGTGGAGCCACATCATTAGAATCCAGGTAATTCAGCATTTCACATATCATGAGCTGCGTTTCCAACTCTGTAGCAGAACCTCGGGCTACAGTCATAAAATGTCTCAAGTCATTATCCGTATTTCTTCCAGCCCCTTCAGCAATATTAGAAGGAATAGAAACCACCGAACGACGTATTTGAGCCGAAAGCGCATACAACTCAGCAGGAGGCAGTTTTCTGATTGCCACATACACAGCTTCCGTAAGATTCATCGCCTTCTGCCACACGATCATTTTCCGGTAATTCATCGCTTCCTCCTTATAAATATCTATAGTCCCATTATCTAACATCTTCTTGTCTGATGGTCTGAAATCTGAAGTCTGATAGCCTTACAGTCTGATCGTCTCATCGTCTGAAGTCTGAAGTCTGCATATCTGCCCGTCTGCCAGCCGCAGTGCCGAATCAATCACTGCATCCATATCGTAGTACTTATACTCTCCCAGACGGCCGCCGAAAATAACCTTCTTTTCCCTATCAGCCAATGCCTTGTATTTTTTATAGAGACTGCCATTCTTTTCATCATTCACCGGATAATAAGGCTCATCGCCCACCTTCCACTCTGAGGAGTATTCCCGACTGATAGCGGTCTTCGGCAGATCATTACCCTGTTCATCCTTGCCGAATTCAAACCATTTATGTTCAATGATTCTTGTCCAGGGCGTCTCCCTGTCCGTATAGTTCACCGCTGCATTTCCCTGAAAATTAGGTTTATCCAGCACTTCCGTCTCAAAACGGACACTCCGGTATTTCAATGGGCCCAGGTCATAGTGGAAGTAAGCATCAATGGGTCCGGTATAGATGACCTTATCTGCCAGGCGCTCCAGCTCTTCCTTATGTTCCAGATAGTCACAGTTCAGCTGTACCTCTATACCGTCCAGCATATTTTCGACCATCTTCGTGTAACCGCCTACCGGAATCCCCTGGTAGAGCGCGTTGAAATAGTTGTTGTCGAAAGTCAGCCGCACCGGCAGCCGCTTGATGATGAATGCGGGCAGTTCCGTGCAGGGCCGCCCCCACTGCTTTTCCGTGTATCCCTTGATCAGCTTTTCATAAATATCCGTCCCCACAAGGGAAATCGCCTGTTCTTCCAGATTTTTGGGATTTGTGATACCGGCCGCTTTCCTCTGCTCTTCGATTTTGGCAGCCGCTTCTTCCGGTGTCACCACGCCCCACATTTTATTAAAGGTGTACATATTAAAAGGCAGCGAATAGAGTTCGCCATGGTAATTTGCCACCGGTGAATTGGTGAAGCGGTTGAACACAGCAAATTGATTTACATAGTCCCACACATGCTTCAGATTCGTATGGAAAATATGAGCCCCATACTTGTGCACATGGATGCCCTCAATGTCCTCCGTATACACGTTTCCGCCAATCTGGGGACGTTTGTCAATAACCAGCACGCTCCTTCCAGCCCGCTGTGCTTCATGGGCAAAAACCGAGCCAAAGAGACCGGCGCCGACGATAAGATAATCATAATGGTTCATCTATTAACATACCTCTGGTAAAATTTGATATTCAAAACATTTAAACAATAAATATAGGGATAAGGTTACAAGCACCTTCTTACACTTTGTCTAAAATCTTTAATCGCTAAATCATATGCTATTCAAATTTTTAAAAAGTTCCATTAAATAAGCAAAGAAGGTAAGAATGCTGATGACTTCTAAATCAATTATTCCTATCATCTTTTGAAAGACTTTACCTTGCAATAAGCTATCAGCTAATCACCTTGTGTTCTCTTTCCATAAAGAAATCAAATCAATATCATCACTAGTAGGGTGATTATTAAGTTCTCGATCAACCTTGACTAGAATAGGCATAGATGTCGCTGTACCTGTGATTATGGCCTCGCCTTTTCCCAAGCTGGGTATCATTTGATATGTATTTCTATCAAGTGTGGGCATAGTATTTGAGAGCATCATTAAATCATTATCATTAACAAGACGGTGAATAAAAAAATTATGAATCTGTGATAAAATCGTCGGTGATATATCAGCAGGCCTTTGGCTTGCTAATGTAAGATAAAAGCCAAATTTTCTTCCCTCTTTAATAATTTCCTCAAAAACAGAAAGACGAAAGTCCTGCCAATTATCCCCATTATTTTTCTCAATATTACTAAGGATATTGTGTGCCTCATCAATAATAAGATGCACTGTGTGGTTCGCTTTTGAAGATGAGGACTTATCCTTTTGCGCATCATATATCATTTTAGAAATAAGCATGGGGATAAGCCTTTTCATTTCCTGATTGGCATGTACCAATGAAATAACATTCATACTTGCAAATTCATCATTGATATCATCACATAAGCTGATGACATTTTCTAAATTTCTAAATGCAGACTCCATCCGTTTAAACATAGGATTTAAATACTCAATTTTTGTAGCATTCCATGCAGTATAATAAATTTTCTCAAACTCAAGAAAATAATATAGTTTTTTGATGTCATTTCGGCAAGACGTAAAAGACACCCTCAATTCTTCTTCGATTTGATTTATCAATTCTTTTCCTTTTTGTGTCAATTTACCGTCCTTTAGTATTTCCTCACCATTTTCTCCAGCTTGTGCATTACCATATGATAATTTTTGTGCCAAGTTTTTAATTGGCGAAATAGCATCACTATTTGTGACAATAGATTCTGCGATCCTATACCATAATTCTACAGAAAATGCTCCAGCTATTTTATAATTTTTAAGGAGAGAAACTAAAAGGCCAGCACTTAATGTTGCAAGCTTTTTTCATTCCCCTGAATATCATTATTATATTTTCTCATAGCTGAACGTAAGAATGGAATTTGTGTAGCCGGTTTCGCATCCAATAAGATAGCTAAAATTTCAGGATCAAACAAATATGATTTTTTTACAGGAATCTTAGCTTCCAATCTACAAGCACCTCTTGTATTAACCTCAAAGGTTTTAATGCTAATTCGTGGTAAATCAAAAAGGTAGCTTTCGATATACTCTCCATTAAAATCAATAATAAAGAACTTTGAATGGCTTAAAATTTCAGGTAAATACTTTGTACGGAATAACTCTTGATATAACTTATATAAGGTGTTGGACTTCCCACTCCCAGTATTGCCAAAAATCCCAATATGAGAAGCAAAAAAATGATTAATCGGTAAATCAATCGCCCATCCATCCAATAATGAATGCCCAATGCAAATCGATGTGTTTTTAGAAAGAGATATGCCATAAATTGCCTTTAATTCCTTCTTTGTAACCAAGTATGCTTGATTACCAATCATAGGAACATATTGACTAGTAATACTAAACTTATCCTTTTCTATAACTCCTTGCGTCTTTAAAAAAAGAAATCTTTTGATACTGCCATAGCTAAAGCGATTATCATACTCCATCGTCTTTACATTATTTTGCATATCACTGATCTGTTCTTTAAATATCTTTGCAATAATAATAATATCATTTTGTGCAATGGCAATGAGTCCACCTACTCTTGGCCCTTTTAATAACTCACCATTCCAAATAAATTCATCAGTATTACTGGAATTATACATTCCAATCTGAGATACTGTACCATCAACTCCAATTACAACGCCCAAAGGTTTGCCATTAATTCCCATCAATCTCTACCTTACCTTCCAGAAACTCGGTTAAATTGGCCAACGTAAAATGCTCAAGTTTTTCTTTATTAGAATTCCCAGCACCTTCCCCATGCGTTTGAACAGACTTAACTTTTGCAAACATCTCTGGGGTTAAAATCAATAAATTATGAGGCTCTTTATTGAATTTTAGATTGCGTAAATAATCACTCTTATCATTAGAACTATAACAAAAGCATATTACCAAAAGCTCTGGATTATCTAGAGCTCTGCGTACCATCCGTGCTATATGATCATCACCAAAAGAAAATCCTATTACCATTAAAATAGATTGAGGCTTATCTAACTCCAATTGAAATACACGCAGCATATCATGAAAATGATTATTTAAAAAGGTATGCTCACTCTCATGATGATCCGGTGGTACAACAATCATTTCATTTGTCTTAAGGACGCAGGGCGTAACTTGAATCAAATCCCCATCGACCATTTTCCAGTTAACTGACCCATGTGGCTTTATTAAAGTTATAGACGGGATTTCATTTATATAGTTATCTGTAATCCCTTTATATGATTCCATCCTGTTAAAATTTGAATCATCTAATATTTTCCTAAAATATCCTCTTGTTCCATCATTAAAAACAATATGACTTTCAAAAGAAATATCGTCAATTGCCCTTTCGATAAATAAATCATAGTTAGTTGTGAATATATTTATTGATTTAGGGGATTCCCGTGAATTTGATTGTTCTAATATTTTTACAATAGCCCTAATAAAATTAATGTATATCTCTAAACTTTCTCTGACCATTTTATGGTATTCTATTTGATTGTTATTATCTTCATCTAATGTAGCAATTAGCTCTTGTGATACTGAAGATACTCTTTTCAATAATTCTTCATTCATATCATCAATCTTATTAACATTTTTATTGCTTTCCAACTCATTCTTCAGCATCCCCAATGTCGGAATTGCAGGTGCTGACGCACCTGCTCCCATAAGAAAATTCAGACGTTTGGTATAGACTAATTTAGCAAGATTTATTAAATCATCCATAAGAAAAAATCCCCTTTACGATAAAAAGCTAAGTGCAAATAATATATTTGAAAGCAGCATAAGCAATCAAGATACCTGCAATAAATAGAACAACTGACAAAGCAAACATAATTATACTGACATATCTACAATACGCATATTTTACATACCAGAAGTTGATATGGTTCTAATCTCCAGAAAGGAGCAATCATTTCTGAAATATGCTCTTCATAATTATCCTGATTATAGCATTGTGAAATATATGACAAACATAAAAATACCACACCAATAGAACAAAATAACAGGGCATCAAGTATTGTCACACCAACGTCAAGCAGTTTCTGATTTGCAACGAGAAAAATTTTCATATTGTTGGTAAAAAGAGCTAAAAAAGGCAACAGCGGCACCTGCATTAGTAAATAAAATACTCTCAATAGCAGTCTGGCCCATCTGAATAATAGACTTAAATTCAGCAATATTTGACTTTTTTACAGCATCAGAGTATTTGTTATATCTCACAAACTTTACTTTTTCTGCATATCCTTTCTCTTCAATATTCGTCATAGCTGATAAATCCTATAAAATCTACAAAGTAATATGACATAACCTTATAATTACTCAACCCATACCCAAGATATACATGATCTAAGTTATACATTTCTTAACTCCAATTATACCATAATCCTCATTTAGTACAGCATGCATTACAGGGGGCGGCCAATCACTACAAAAGCCCTGCCAGGATTCCATAGAAAAATTCCCAACAGGGCTTTTATTGTGATTTCAAAATAGCAAACTTAATAATCATCAGTAATCATAAAGCTTCATCTTCATGTTCCTGGTTCTTTCCCCTTACTCCTGACATCTGACCATCTGTCATCTTCAACGCTTTACCTCTTAAACCTTAAGCCTCAGACCTCCACCCCTCATCACTTCGAGCGAAGCGCAGTCGAGAAGTCTCCCTCCACCATGTCGCCCCTCTCCAACGACTCCAGAGTATAGAACGTAACGTAGACTCCTTCCTCAGGTGGCAATCCTGCATAGGATTGCCAAGTCGGACTAAGTTGGCCCTGCGTAAGACAGCAATGGACCAGCATCATCATTCTTAACCTCGTACACCCTTTGCCGTTTCACAGCGTCCACCCCGGTGGGAAGTGTGTCACTGGATTCTCAGTCGCCTTGTCGGCTCCCTACGAATCCAGTTCCCTTGCCACCTCAAGAGGAAACGAGAAATTTAGAATCGCCTTCCTTTTATTTGCCCGACCGGAATGGAGCTGCCCGATAGGGCTGAGGAACACCGAAAATCAAATCCCAAATCTCTTTCCTCAAATCTCTCTTCCCGTCTGAAATCTGATCATCTGAAGTCTCCCGCTGTGCTGTCTCTACCTCCTCAAATCTCAATTTTCTCTCCTCCCCCTCAATCCTGCTTCGGCACAAAATTATGAAAAATTATTTTCATCACTTTTCAAAAATCGTAAGCTCCCGTTATTTATATAGTAGAGGGGCATGAAAAGGCCCGCGGTTTGACAGAAAGTATTCCATATATTTCCAAGATGGCCATAGGAAATGCAGGAATGGAATGCCAGAATTCAAAAAGGGTACCGCCTTTCTCCCTTCACCTTTTCCGGAAAGGTAAAAAAATCAGCGTAAGCTGAAAACCACAAAGAAACTCAGGACTCCAGAAAATCCCTACAGGGCAGAAATGACGGGAGACTCATGTATGGCGCGCGCCGTCGTACCTCGTACAGCAGCGGCCGTAGACCATGCAGGCACCGAACTCATTGGGCATGATGGGCAGTTGGAGACACCGGGTTTCTTTGTGGTGGAATAATCTGGTCATCTCTACTCCTCAAACCTCAAATCTCAATTCTATCTTCTGTCGTCTGACATCCCCCTCCTGCTGGGCGCTTTGAATGACCCAAACTCCCTCTTCTACGGAACCAATGAAGAAAGGAAAGTAAACATTCTCTACAAATCCGGTACCCGCCTTCTGGACATCATGTATACCCTGGGCCATCGGGATGACATGAACCGCCTGTGAGTATTCCGCGCTAGGTGTACCGCCTGTCCGCTAAGGTG
>ULSX01057078.1_pt1 | contig 15307 bp, 10 predicted proteins | sample 1957031 | NCBI WGS metagenome assembly ULSX01 (sample SAMEA4835718, study PRJEB28245) | human gut metagenome | biome: gut microbiome; material: fecal sample | place: Denmark | collected 2008 | reverse complement strand
ATTTGTTAGACAGTATGATATACTATCTAACAAGTGGGGTGCTGTTCAACAAAAGACGCTGCGGGGCTTTTACTATGTTGTAGGGGTCGATGCTTGTCATCGACCTGCGGGCGGATGCAAACATTCGCCCCTACAATTTACGATGCAATCAATCAGACGTTCAGTTCCACATGCTGACCGACGTCCTCGGCGTTGGCGTCCAGCACGGGCTGGATGACGTCGCGCAGGAACTCGGTGACCTGCTCGGCGCTGCGGCCCGTAAAGGCTTCGGGGGAGAGCTCGGCCTCGATTTCCTCGCGGGTCAGGCCGAACGCGGGGTCAGCCTCGACGCGGGCAATCATGTCGTTGGGCTTGCCCTCCTGCTTGACAACGGCAGCGGCGGCCACGGCGTGCTCACGCAGACGCTCGTGCAGCTCCTGACGGTCACCGCCCTTCTTGACGGCCTTCATCATGATGTTCTCGCTTGCCATGAACGGCAGCTCGGCCATGACGCGGGCACGGACGACCTTCGGGTAGACGACCAGCCCGTCGGAGACGTTCAGCAGGATGTTCAGGATGGCGTCAGCAGCCAGGAAGCCCTCGGCCATCGCAATGCGCTTGTTGGCGGAGTCGTCCAGCGTGCGCTCAAACCACTGGGTACCGGCAGTGATGGCGGGGTTCAGCACGTCCACCATCAGGTAGCGGCTCAGCGCACAGATGCGCTCGCAGCGCATGGGGTTGCGCTTGTAGGGCATAGCGGAGGAACCGATCTGGTTCTTCTCAAACGGCTCCTCCATCTCCTTGAAGTTCGCCAGCAGGCGGATGTCCGTCGCCATCTTCATGGCGGACTGGCCGATGCCTGCCACGGCGGACAGCACATTGTAGTCCACCTTGCGGCTGTAGGTCTGGCCGCAGACCGGCACGACCTTGGTAAAGCCCATTTGGGCGCAGACGTCGGCCTCGACGGCCTTGATCTTGGCGGAGTCGCCGTTGAACAGCTCCACAAAGCTGGCCTGGGTGCCGGTGGTGCCCTTAACGCCGCGCAGCGCCAGCTGGGAGATCTGGTGGTCAAGCTCCTCCAGATCCATATACAGCTCGTTCATCCAGAGCGTGGTGCGCTTGCCGACGGTGGTCAGCTGCGCGGGCTGGCAGTGGGTGTAGGCCAGGCAGGGCATGGCCTTGTACTCGTCGGCGAACTTGGCCAGATTTGCCAGCACACCGATGACCTTCTTGCGCACGAGCTGCAGGCCCTCGCGCATGATGATGACGTCGGTGTTGTCACCGACATAGCAGCTGGTCGCGCCCAGATGGATGATGCCCTTTGCCTTGGGGCACTGCAGGCCGTAGGCGTAGACGTGGCTCATCACGTCATGGCGGACGAGCTTCTCGCGCGCAATGGCGTCCTCATAGTTGATGTCGTCCTTGTGCGCCTCCAACTCGGCAATCTGCTCATCGGTGATGGCCAGCCCCTGCTTCTGCTCGGCCTTAGCCAGCGCGATCCACAGCCGGCGCCAGGTGCGGAACTTGTTGTCGTCAGAGAAGATGTACTGCATCTCATCCGACGCATAGCGCGTAGAGAACGGCGAAATATATTTGTCGTGTTGTGCCATTGGGTCAAATCCTCACAATCTTTTAAGCTGATAGTTCCAGTATAGCAGAAACTTCCCGAAATATCAAAGCTTGAAATAATTCACGCCGCCCTCAAAGATCGGCTGGTATTTGTCACCGGTGACGTTCTTATAGAGCTGCTCGCCGCTGCGCTCGCTGTGGCCCATCTTGCCAAAGACACGGCCGTCCGGGCTCGTGATGCCCTCGATTGCCAGCACGGAGCCGTTCGGATTGTAGCGCATGTCCATCGTCGGGCGGCAAAACAGATCAACGTACTGGGTCGCAATCTGGCCGTTGTCGATGAGCTGGTTCAGCAGCTGCTCGTTGCAGACAAAGCGGCCCTCGCCGTGGCTGATGGCGATCAGGTGCTCGTCGTTGATGTCGCATTTGCTCAGCCAGGGGCTCTTGTTGCTGGCCACGCGGGTACGCACCAGCATGGACTGGTGGCGGTGGATCGTATTAAACGTCAGCGTCGGGTCGCTTTCGGTGATGGGACGGATCTCGCCGTAGGGGACCAGGCCCAGCTTGATGAGTGCCTGGAAGCCGTTGCAGATGCCCAGAGCCAGGCCGTCGCGCTGGTTCAGCAGACGGTTGACTGCGTCGGCCACCGACGGATTGCGGAAGAACGCCGCAATGAACTTGGCGCTGCCGTCCGGCTCGTCGCCGCCGGAGAAGCCGCCCGGCAGCATCAGGATCTGCGCCTCGTCCAGCTCCTTCACCAGCGCCTCGCAGCTCTCGGCCACGTTGGCGGGGGTCAGGTTTTTCAGCACCAGAACATGCGGGTCGCCGCCTGCGCGGCGGAACGCGCGGGCCGTGTCGTACTCGCAGTTCGTGCCGGGGAATACGGGGATGACGACCCGCGGCGTCGCCAGGCGCACAGAGGGAGCCACGCGCTTGTTGGCGGGGCAGTCATGCTCCAGCGCGGGGACGAACTCACCGGCCTTGCGGTAGGGGAATACCGGCTCGAGCTTTTGCTCCCACAGCTCCTGCAGACGGGCCAGGTCAATGGCCTTGCCCTCGGCCTCCAGCGTGTAGTCCACGGTGGTGAAGCCGAGGAACTCACCGGCGGAGGCATCGAGCAACTCCAGAATGACCGCGCCGTAGGCGGGCTTGAACAGATCGTTCAGGTCGATGTCATTGGACAGCTGCAGACCCACATGGTTGCCGACGCACATCTTGAACAGTGCCTCGGCCACACCGCCGTAGCCCGGCGTGGCGGCAGCCAGCACCTTGCCCTCGTCGATCATCTGCTCGACGGTCTTGTAAATGGAAATCAGGCTGCCGATCTCGGGCAGACCGTTCTTGTAGTTGGGGCGCAGGATGACAACGGAGCTGTTGGCCTTCTTGAACTCGGGGCTCTGCACGTCGTGGGTGTTGCCGATGGCCGTCGCAAAACTGACGAGCGTCGGGGGCACGTCCAGCCCCTCAAAGCTGCCGGACATCGAGTCCTTGCCGCCGATGGACGCAATGCCCAGACCCATCTGGGCATCCAGCGCACCGAGCAGGGCGGCCAGCGGCTTGCCCCAGCGCTCGGGCTTATCGTTCATGTGCTCAAAATATTCCTGGAACGTCAGGTACATATCCTCGTGGTGGAAGCCCGCGCAGACCAGCTTGGTCACGCTCTCGACCACGGCCATATACGCGCCGCGGTAGGGGTCAGCCTCGGTCAGGTAGGGGTTGAAGCCCCACGCCATGCCGGAGCAGGTCGTCGTCTCGCCGTCCACGGGCAGCTTGGCGGCCATGGCCATCGTCGGGGTCAGCTGGTACTTGCCGCCGTAGGGCATCAGCACGGTGGCTGCGCCGATGGTGGAGTCGAACCGCTCGCCCAGGCCCTTTTGGCTGCAGACGTTCAGGTCGCTGACCATGGATTCCAGCTTCTGCTCAAACGTTGCACCGGCAAACTGGGGCTGCCAGACATGGCCCGGCAGGATGTGCGCATCAGCGTGGCGCTCGGCACCGTTGGAGTTCAGGAACTCGCGGGAGAGGTCAACGATGGTCTTGCCGTTCCAGACCTCGCGCATCCGCTTTTCCTCGGTGACGGTGGCAACGATAGTCGACTCGAGGTTTTCCTCGGCGGCGTACTTCATAAAGGTCTCGGCGTCCTCGGCAGCAACGGCCACGGCCATGCGCTCCTGGCTCTCCGAAATGGCCAGCTCGGTGCCGTCCAGACCCTCGTACTTGCGGGTGACCTTGTTCAGGTCGATGTGCAGGCCGTCGGCCAACTCACCGATGGCAACAGATACACCGCCTGCGCCGAAGTCGTTGCAGCGCTTGATAAGGCGGCAGGCGTCCTCGCGGCGGAACAGGCGCTGCAGCTTGCGCTCGATGGGCGCGTTGCCCTTCTGCACCTCGGCACCGCAGGTCTCAAGGCTCGTCAGCTTATGCGCCTTGGAGGAACCGGTGGCACCGCCGACACCGTCGCGGCCCGTGCGTCCGCCCAGCAGAATGACGACATCACCCGGGGCGGGCTCCTCGCGGCGGACATGGCTGGCAGGCGTCGCGCCGACAACTGCGCCGATCTCCATGCGCTTGGCGGCGTAGCCGGGGTGGTACAGCTCTGCGACCTGACCGGTGGCAAGGCCGATCTGGTTGCCGTAGCTGGAATAGCCCGCGGCAGCCGTCGTGACCAGCTTGCGCTGGGGCAGCTTGCCGGGCATTGTCTCGGAAACAGGCTTCAGCGGGTCAGCCGCACCGGTCACGCGCATGGCCTGATAGACGTAGCTGCGTCCGGACAGCGGGTCACGGATGGCACCGCCAATGCAGGTTGCCGCGCCGCCGAAGGGCTCGATCTCGGTGGGGTGGTTGTGGGTCTCGTTCTTGAACAGGAACAGCCAGTCCTGCTGCTCACCGTCCACGTCACACTTGATCTTGACGGTGCAGGCGTTGATCTCCTCGCTCTCGTCAAGGTTCTTCAGAATGCCGCGCTGCTTCAGCGCCTTGGCACCGATGGTCGCGCAGTCCATCAGGGTGCGGTTTTTCTTGTCGCGGCCCGTCTCGGCGCGCAGTGCCATGTAGCGGTCAAATGCGGCCTGCACAAGCTCATCGTCGATCTTCACGTCGTCCAGGATCGTGCCGAACGTCGTGTGGCGGCAGTGGTCGGACCAGTAGGTGTCGATCAGACGGATCTCGGTGATGGTCGGGTCGCGGTGCTCGGATTTGAAGTAGTTCTGGCAGAACACGATGTCCGCATGGTCCATCGCCAGGCCCTTCTCATTGCGGAACGCTTCCAGCGCGTCGTCGTCCAGCGCGGTAAAGCCGGTCAGCGTCTCGACCTCCGTCGGGATGGCAAACTCCATTTTCAGGGTGCTGCGCTCGTCAAGGTTTGCTTCGCGGGCCTCGACGGGGTTGATGACGTACTTCTTGATGGCGGCCAGGTCGGCGTCGGTCAGGTCGCCGTCCAGCAGATAGACGCGGGCGGAGCGCACCGCGGGGCGCTCGCCCTGGCTCAGCAGCTGGATGCACTCGCTGGCAGAGTCGGCGCGCTGGTCAAACTGGCCGGGCAGGTACTCGACGGCAAAAACAGTCTTGGCGTCGGGCAGCTTGTCGTAGGTTACGTCAACAGGCGGCTCACTGAACACGGTGGGCACAGCCTGCTGGAACAGCACTGCGTCGATGCCCTCGACGTCATAGCGGTTCAAAAGGCGCAGACCGGTCAGATTCTGGATGCCGACCAGATCGACCAGCTCATGCAGAAGCCCCTGTGCCTCGCCGTCAAAGCCGGGCTTTTTCTCAACATAAATGCGATATACCATTGTATTTCCTCCTGAGAGTTAAATTTGCAGGAAGTGACGGACGGAAAGCCTTCCCCCTGGGGGGAAGGTGGCCGAGGCCCCGTCCGAGGCCGGATGAGGGGAAAGTGTACCGCTGTATCCCGCTGACGGAAAGCTGCGGGAAGTTTGCCCTCATCAGTCACCTTCGGTGACAGCTTCCCCACGATGGGGAAGCCTTTTTACTGCATCGCCGCCAGCGCTCTTGCCCCAATGTCACTGCGCTTGTGCAGCTTGTCAAAATGGATGCTCTCCGTGGCAGCATACGCCTTTTTCAGCGCCTCGGGCAGGGTGTTGGCCGTGGCGGTCACGCCCAGCACGCGCCCGCCGTTCGTGACGAGCCTGCCGTCCTTGATGGCCGTGCCGGCGTGGTAGACCGTCACATCGGCGGTGTCCAGCTGTCCCGCGGTCAGGCCGGTGATCTCCTTGCCCTTCTCATAGGCGAGGGGATAGCCGCCGCTGGCTAAGATGACACAAGCCGCCGCGCCGTCGCTGAATTTGACATCGGTCTTGTCCAGCGTGCCGTTCGTTGTGGCCTCCATCACGGTCAGCAGGTCGCTTTCCAGCAGGGGCAGCACGACCTGCGTCTCGGGGTCGCCGAAGCGGCAGTTGTACTCGATGACCTTCGGGCCGTCGGGGGTCAGCATCAGGCCGAAATACAGGCAGCCCTTGAAGGGGTAGCCCTCGGCCTGCATGGCTGCAACCGTGGGCAGGAAAATCTCCTGCATGCAGCGCTCGGCGACTGCGGGCGTGTAGTAGGGGTTCGGGGCCACGGTGCCCATGCCGCCGGTGTTCAGGCCCTCGTCGTGGTCGAGAGCACGCTTGTGGTCCATGCTCGAGACCATCGGCTTGACGGTCTTGCCGTCGCAGAAGGACAGCACGCTGACCTCGGGGCCGGTCAGAAACTCCTCGACGACCACATGGTTGCCGGACGCGCCGAACTTCTTGTCCAGCATGATCTCCTTGACGCCGTCTGCAGCCTCCTGCTCATTCTGGCAGATCAGCACGCCCTTGCCCAGCGCCAGACCGTCCGCCTTGATGACGACGGGGTATTTGCCCTCGGCTTTGATGTAGTCCATGACCTTCTCGGGGTCGTCGAACGTCTCATATTTGGCCGTAGGGATGCCATATTTCTTCATCAGGTCCTTGCTGAACACCTTGCTGGCCTCAATGCGGGCCGCGGCCTTGTCGGGACCGAATGCCGGGATGCCCACAGCGGCCAGCGCATCGACCATGCCCAGCGCCAGCGGGTCGTCCTGGGCGACGACGACATAGTCAAAGGCTTCTTCCTTGGCAAATTTGACCATGGCGTCCACGTCGGTGGCCGGGATGGCCTTGCAGTGGGCGTCATAGCTGATGCCGCCGTTGCCGGGCGCACACCAGATCTCGGAGCAGCGGGGGCTTTTTTTCAGCGCGCGGATGATGGCGTGCTCACGCCCGCCGCCGCCGACAACCAGAATTTTCATAAGCGTCCTCCTTGACAGCACAACAGCCCGCGACGAAAAATCGCCGCAGGCGAGTTGTTTTTTGCGTTTAATGATGGAACAGCCGGATGCCGCAGAACGCCATCGCAATGCCGTACTTGTTGCAGGTGTCGATCACCTGTGCGTCGCGGATGGAGCCGCCCGGCTGTACAATGGCGGTCACGCCGCTGCGGCGCGCGCGCTCGATGTTATCGCCGAACGGGAAGAAGGCATCACTGCCCAGGCTCACACCGGTCACGGCATCCAGCCAGGCGCGCTTTTCCTCGGCGGTCAGCGGGGCCGGCTGCTCGGTGAAGGTCTCGGCCCAGACATCGTCGCCGATGACATCCTCCGGCGTGTCGCCGATGTAAACATCGATCGCGTTGTCGCGGTTCGGCTTGGCAATGTCAGCGCGGAACGGCAGGTCCAGCACCTTCGGCATGTGGCGCAGCTGCCAGTTGTCGGCCTTCTGGCCTGCCAGACGGGTGCAGTGCACGCGGCTCTGCTGGCCCGCACCGACGCCGATGGTCTGGCCGTCCTGCACGTAGCAGACGCTGTTGGACTGGGTGTATTTCAGCACGATCAGGCTGATGATGAGGTCGCGGCGCTGCTCGTCGCTGATGACCTTGTTCTCGGTCACAACGTTCTGCAGCATCGTCTCATTGGAAATGTCCAGGTCCTGACGGCCCTGCTCGAAGGTCACGCCAAAGACCGTGCGGGTCTCCAGCGGCTTCGGCTCGTAGTCGGCGTCGATCTGGACGATGGCGTAGCCACCCTTCTTCTTGGATTTCAGCACCTCCAGCGCGTCGGCGTCGTAGCCGGGCGCAATGATGCCGTCGGAGACCTCGTGCTGAATCAGCTTCGCGGTGCTCAGGTCGCAGACATCGGACAGCGCGATCCAGTCGCCGAAGCTGGACATACGGTCCGCACCGCGGGCACGGGCGTAGGCGCAGGCCAGCGGGGAAAGCTCGGTCTCCGGCGCAATGTGGTACATGGCGCGCAGGGTCTCATCCAGCGGCAGACCGATGGCCGCACCGGCGGGGGAGACGTGCTTGAAGCTGGCGGCAGCGGGCTGGCCGAGTGCCTTCTTCAAATCGCGCACGAGCTGCCAGGAGTTGAACGCATCCAGAAAGTTGATGTAGCCCGGGCGTCCGTTCAAAATCTGCACAGGCAGGTCACTGCCGTCCGCCATGTAGATGCGGGCGGGCTTCTGGTTGGGGTTCGTGCCGTATTTCAGCTGAAATTCGTTCATATTAACCCTCCACAGCGGTGTATTTATTCAGGATAATGTCCTCGTACTCGCCGGTTTCCAGCTCGATGCTGCGGACAAACAGGCTGACCTTGTTGTCCTCGTTCAGGCTCGCCCACAGCTTGTCGGCAAACTTGTCCGCGTCGTTCGTGTCGATGGCGACGCGCAGCGGCTCACCCGCAAAGCTGGGGATCGGCGCACCGTTCTTGACGTAAGTGCTGATGAAGTGTCCCTCACCGGCCACGGGCTGCGGGTAGTCGAAGGTCTGGCGCTGCACGCTCTCGGCGTTGCCCTCGTCGGACTTGACGATGGACAGCTTGTAGCCGCCGCGGCGCATATCGACGACGCCGGAGATGCGCGGGGTAAAGTTCGGCGCGTCGTCCTCATAGGTGCGGGTCGCCAGCGCAGCCTCAAAGCTGTAGCCGGGGAAAAGGTTGCCGTTCATGAACTGGGCAATCGTGTCGGTCTGGTCGCCGTTCGTGACCACGGTGGTCTCCCGCAGGGTCAGCACAGCGTTGTAGATGATGAGGTGCGGGTCCTCGAGCTTGGCCGGGTCAGCGGCCACCGTGCGGATGCCGCCGTCGATAGGCTCAAACACACGGTTGCGGCTGTTGGCGCTGCGGCCCATGATCCAGTAGGCGACGAACGCCTTCTGGCCGTCGGGGCTTTTGCCCAGCACAATGCCGCGCCCGGGGTAGTCATTCCCGGCAAGATATTTGTACAGATTCTTTTTCATTGTTAAACCTCGTTTTGCATAAGCAGGAAACGGGATTCCCTGCCGTGCAGTGGTAGAAAACGATTTTACACCTCGTCACTGCACACCATCGCCAATGCCTTGGGCAGCAGCTGCCACTCGGCCTCGACCATGACGCGCTTCTGCAGCGTCTCGGGGGTGTCGCCGGGCTCCACGGCCACGGCCTTCTGCAGCAGAATGGGCCCGCCGTCGCATTCCTCGTTTACAAGGTGGACGGTAGCGCCGGTCAACTTCACGCCGCGGGCCAGCGCAGCCTCGTGCACGCGCAGTCCGTAGAAGCCGGGGCCGCAGAAGCTGGGGATCAGGCTGGGATGAACATTGATGATTTTATTGCGGTAGGCCGCAATGACCTTTTCGCCCAGCACGCTCAAAAAGCCCGCCAACACGACCACGTCAATACTGTGCTTCTGCAGGGTGTCCAGCAGGGCGGCGTCAAACGCTGCGCTGTCAGCGTAGTCCCTGCGGCTTACCACGGCGGATTCCACACCGAAATTGGCGGCGCGCTCCAGCGCGTAGACGCCGGGCTTGCTGGCAACGACCAGCTCGATTTTGCCGTTCGGGTTCTCGCCGCGGCGCTCGCTTTCCAGCAGGGCCTGCAGGTTCGTGCCGCCGCCCGATACCAGTACCGCTACACGCTTCATACCAGCTCGACCCCGTCGCCCTCGACGATGGTGCCCAGACGGTAGGCGTCCTCGCCGTGGGCCTTCAGAATGGCAATGGCCTTGTCCGCATCCTCGGGCGCGACGGTCAGCACCATGCCAACGCCCATGTTAAAGGTGTTGAACATATCGTGCTCGGAGATGCCGCCCTCGCGCTGCATGACGTCGAACAGGGCAGGGATGCGCACATCGGCCTTGGCGATGCGGGCCGCACAGCCCTTCTTCAGGCTGCGGGGAATGTTCTCATAGAAGCCGCCACCGGTGATGTGGGACACGCCCTTGACCGTGATCTCGTCCATGACAGCCAGCACGGGCTTGACGTAGATCTTCGTGGGGGCCAGCAGGGCCTCGCCCAGGGGCTTGTCCATGCCGTCAAATGTCTTTTTCAGCACATCGGGGTTGTTGTCAATGTCAAAAATTTTGCGTACCAGCGAGAAACCGTTGGAGTGTACGCCCGTGGAGGGCAGTGCGATGATGACATCGCCCGGCTGCATCGTGGAGTTGTCCAAAATCTTTGCCTTGTCCACGACGCCGACTGTGAAGCCGGCCAGGTCGTACTCATCCTCGGGCATCATGCCGGGGTGCTCGGCGGTCTCGCCGCCCACGAGGGAGCAACCCGCCTGGACGCAGCCCTCGGCCACGCCCTTGACGATCTCGGCAATCTTCTCCGGGATGTTCTTGCCGCAGGCGATGTAGTCGAGGAAAACCAGCGGCTTGGCACCGGCGCAGATGACGTCGTTGACGCACATGGCCACGCAGTCGATGCCGATGGTGTCGTGCTTGTCCAGCAGCATGGCAATGCGCAGCTTGGTGCCGACGCCGTCAGTGCCGGAAATCAGAACGGGATGCTCCATGCCGGTGCAGTCCAGCTCAAACAGGCCGCCGAAGCCGCCCAGACCGCCGATGCAGCTCTCGGTCATCGTGCGGGCCACATACTGCTTCATCAGCTCAACAGAGCGGTACCCGGCGGTAATATCCACGCCTGCAGCGGCGTAGCTGGCAGAATAGCTTTTTTCCATGTTGAACTCCTAAATGTGTTACATTACTCGGAAAATCAGGTGGCAGCGGCAAGCTCTCTCCCTCCGGCGCTGCGCGCCACCTCCCTCGCAGAGGGAGGCAAGGAGGCGGTGGGGGAGAGAAGTTTGCGCTACTGCTGCGCTTCCGTCGTTATGATTACAGCTTCTTATTCGTCTTAGACTGGCTCAGCGGCTTGTCGTAGACAATGTCCATCGTCTCGGTGGGCGGGGCGACGGGATATTTGCCGGTAAAGCAGCCCGTGCAGAAGCCGCACTTGCTGTGGATGGCCAGCTGCTGCACATGCTCAATGCTTAAATAGCCCAGCGTGTCAGACCCGACCAGCTCGTTGATCTCCTCGACGGTGTGGCCGGTGGCGATCAGGTCTTTCTCGTCGGGAATATCGGTGCCGAAGTAGCACGGGTGGGCGAACGGCGGCGCACTGATCCGGTAGTGTACCTCGGCAGCACCGGCCTCGCGCAGCAGGCGGATGGTGCGGGCGCTCGTCGTGCCGCGGACGATGGAGTCATCGACCAGCACAACGCGCTTGCCCTTGACCGTGGACGTGATGGCGTTCAGCTTGATGCGCACGCTGCTCTCGCGCTGGGCCTGGCTGCCCTGAATGAAGGTGCGGCCTACATATTTGTTCTTGATAAAGCCCACGCCGTAGGGGATGCCGCTCTCCTGCGCATAGCCGAGCGCTGCATCCAGACCGGAGTCCGGCGCACCGATGACGACATCGGCCTCCACAGGATGCTCCTGCGCCAGGAACCGGCCCGCCTGCAGACGTGCCTCATGCACACAGGTGCCCTCGATGACGGAATCCGGGCGGGCAAAGTAGATGTACTCAAAGACGCACATCGTGTGCGGCGCGGCGCCGCAGTGATCCTCCATTGTGCGCAGGCCGTTGCGGTCGGCAATAACGATCTCGCCGGGGCGCACGTCACGGACGAACTTCGCACCCACGGCGTCCAGCGCACAGCTCTCGCTGGCAAAGGCATAGCCGTTGCCGTCGGGCAGCTCGCCGATGCACAGCGGGCGGAAGCCGTTGGGGTCGCGCGCCGCGATCAGCTTGGTGTGGGTCATAATAACGAGGGAGTATGCGCCCTCGATGTCGTCCATCGTGCGGCTGACGGCCATCTCAATGTTCGGCGTCAGCAGACGGTTCTGGGTCAGCAGATAGGCAATGACCTCGGTGTCCGACGTGCCGTGAAAGATCGAACCGCTCATCTCGAGCTTGCGGCGCAGCTTCGGCGCGTTGACAAGGTTGCCGTTGTGGCAGACCGCCATAGCGCCCTTGCAGTGATGCAGAACCATCGGCTGCGCGTTGGAACGGCTGCGCTGGCCCGCCGTGGCATAGCGGACATGGCCGGTAGCCATCTTTGCGCCGCGGGGCAGCTCCTCCAGCACGCGCTTGGTAAAGACCTCGCTGACAAGGCCCAGATCGCGGTAGCCGGACAGCACGCCGTCGACGTTCAGCGCAATGCCGCAGCTCTCCTGCCCGCGGTGCTGCAGGGCGTACAGCGCACTGTAGACGGCGCTGACCATATCGGTCTCGCCGGTCTTGTCATACATACCGAAGACGCCGCACTCCTCGTGCAGGGACTCGGTGTATTGGGAAATTTCGCTCATTTATTTGCTCCAATTGTCGGAATGGTAAAGCCGTAGGGGCGAACCCTATATCCGCCCGTGGGTCGGCTGCCTCTTGCGGGCGCATATGGAATGCGCCCCTACGGGAAAGCGCACGGTAAATTATGCGGGTGCAATCAGCCCAGCAGGCGCTTCATGACCTCCTGGTAAGCGTCGGCTTCGCCGCCCATGTTGCGGCGGAACAGATCCTTGTCCAGATGTGCGCCGGTGGTGGCGTCCCAGAAACGGCAGGTGTCGGGGCTGATCTCGTCGGCCAGAATGATCGTGCCGTCGGACAGGCGGCCAAACTCGAGCTTAAAGTCCACCAGACGGATGTTGGCGTCCAGCATGATCTTCTTCAGCACCTCGTTGACCTTGAAGGCATACTTCGCGATGGTGTCCAGCTCCTCCTGGGTAGCCAGGTCGAGGGCCAGGGCGTAGTAGTGGTTGATGAACGGGTCGTGCAGATCGTCGTTCTTGTAGCTGTACTCGAGGATGGGGGTCTTAAAGACCTTGCCCTCGGGCACGCCCATGCGCAGGCTGAAGTGACCGGCTGCAACGTTGCGGACGATGACCTCCAGAGGCACGATCTCGACCTTCTTCACAAAGGTATCGCGGTCATTGACCTCCTGCACGTAATGGGTGGGGATGCCCTCCTTCTCGAGCTTCTGCATCAGAGCGTTGGACAGCTTGTTGTTGACAATGCCCTTGTCGCGAATGGTGCCCTTCTTTTCACCGTCACCGGCAGTGGCGTCATCCTTATAGTGGACCATGACGATCTCGGGATCGTTGGTAGCGAAAACCTGCTTGGCCTTACCTTCGTACAGCTGCTCTTTGACTTCGTAATTCATGAGAAACGCTCCTTTTTATAGTATAATATAGTAAAGTATGTATGTGTACCTGTCTTTGGTTTCCCCCCAAGGGGGAGGGCTCTTTTACAGTGCTGCGGCTTCAGCGGCAATGGCGGCGTCCTTCTTGGCAATCGCGGCGGCGGTGTCGGCGCGGAAGCTGTCAAGCTTCGCGGCCAACTCGTCGTCGGACACGGCCAGAATCGCCACAGCCAGATACGCGGCGTTCTTCGCGCCGTTCAGCGCTACGGTAGCCACGGGAAAGCCGCTGGGCATCTGCACAGTGGCCAGCAGGGCGTCCAGACCGTCCATGGCGCCGCCCTTCATCGGGATACCCACAACGGGCAGGGTGGTGTTGGCGGCAAAGGCACCGGCCAGGTGCGCGGCCATGCCGGCAGCGCAGAGAATGACGCCGTAGCCCTCGGCACGGGCGCTCCTGGCGAACGCGGCGGCGGCCTCCGGTGTGCGGTGGGCCGAAAGAATGTGCGCCTCATACGGCACGCCGAAATCCTTCAGCACCGTGCAGGCACCCTTGACCACCGGCCAGTCACTGTCCGAGCCCATGATGATCGCAACTTTTTTCATACGTTTTGAAACCTCCCTTACAAAGCAAACAGCGCAGTGCTCCGCATCAGGATACACTGCGCTGTGGTGTCGACGTAAAAAGGGTATGATGGTACAGAACACCCGCGAAGAAGCCAATACGCTGCATTGCGTTTGCCACGGAAGATCCCCCTTTAATAAAAGTAAGATGTGCCCTGTACTTGTAGTGTAAACGCTGGGCAAAAAAAATGCAAGCGCCCGGCGGACATTTCAGCCAAAAAACGGTGCAAAAGGGTTTTGACCGTCGCTTTTTGTCGTTTTTGATGGGTCTTGGAGGGCAGTTGTCATACTTTAAAACGGCCTATAAAATTTTGCTGGTACAGGGCACAAAAATATGATAAAATAGAAAAAATACATAAACAAGGAGCTTTGTATGATTGCACCCAAACGACGCCTGACAAATCACGCCCTGCACGGCAGGGAGGAATGGTTCAAGCGCATCTTCCGCGACCAGATCGCCGAGGCTGCGGGCATCCTCGAAGTCGTGCTCTCCGGCATTGTGCTGGCGGCCCTGCTCATGAGCATTGTCCCGCTGGTGGAGCTGATGCCCGGTCTGCTGACCGATGCCGACAGCCTGGAGATCCGCACCTTTCTGGAACGTGCGCTGGACATCGTCATCGGCATCGAGTTTATCAAGATGCTGGCCAAGCACAGCCCCGGCAGCGTGCTGGAGGTACTGCTCTACGCCATTGCCCGCCACATGATCGTCGGCCATGAGGACGCCGTGCAGAACCTGGTCAGCGTGGGGGCCATCGCGCTGATCTTCATCATCCGCAAGTATTTCTTTGTGCCGTCCTTCGGCCACAAGATGCCCGGCGGCAAAGTTGCCCCGGACATGGAGCAGAAGGACGCAGAGACCCCGGAAGCAAAAGCGGGAGACATGGCGGAATAGCGCCGGCCCGTCCCCCGGGGGACAGCGCCGCATGGTATGCCGGGGCCATTGGTGCGAACGGCGAAAATTTGTAAGCCTGGGTGATAACTATTAATAAAAATCCCCCTTCCGGGAACTCTGTAGAGGCGGATGCTCGTCATCGGCCCCTACAGCCTCCCGGAAGGGGGATTCTTTATTTTACGATTTTACCAAAATTTTACCAATCAGAACAGACCCGTGATCTTCCCGTGTACATCCACGTCAATGTCCATGGCGGCGGGGTGCTTGGGCAGGCCGGGCATCGTCATGATGCTGCCGCAGACAACGACCACAAAGCCCGCACCGGCGCTCAAACGCACCTCGCGCACATTCAGCGTGTGACCCTCGGGCGCACCCGTCAGCTTGGCGTTGTCGCTGAAGGAATACTGCGTTTTGGCAATGCAGACCGGCAGCTTGCCATAACCCAGCGCGGTCAGCTCGTCCAGCGCCTTTTTTGCGGCGGCGGTGTAGCTTACGCGGCCCGCGCGGTAGATCTTCGTGGCGACGGCCTCGATCTTATCCGTCAGCGGCGCGTCCAGCTCGTAGGTGTACTGCACCTCGGCGCTGTCGTCCAGGATGGACAGCACGGTCTCGGCCAGCGCCTTGCCGCCCTCGCCGCCCTTGGCAAAGACCTCGCTCAGGGCGCAGGGCACACCGGCCTTGTTGCAGACGTCATAAATAACATCCATCTCCTCCGCAGTGTCGGTGGGAAAGGCGTTGATGGCAACGCAGACCGGCAGACCAAAGCCCTGCAGGTTCTCAATGTGGCGGGCCAGGTTCACGCTGCCCGCACGCACGGCCTCGGCGTTGGGCTTGCCCAGATC
>ULSX01056476.1_pt1 | contig 16259 bp, 14 predicted proteins | sample 1957031 | NCBI WGS metagenome assembly ULSX01 (sample SAMEA4835718, study PRJEB28245) | human gut metagenome | biome: gut microbiome; material: fecal sample | place: Denmark | collected 2008 | reverse complement strand
TGCATTGCCTGTGGATATATTCATTCCAACAGCCGCTACGCAGATCTCTTTGCCTCCTCTGTAGGCACATCGGCAGAAATTACTGACAAAGACTTCAACATTCGCTATGCGGCGCTGAATATCGAACCTATATCAAAGGAAACAATGAGAAAAGCCGAGAAAGCTCCTGTTACAGTAGACGGTGGGCTGACCGTACACACCATGCCCATCGGCGGTGGTTATGCGGTATGGACAGAGAATGTGTCGGCATTGCTTGCCATTAAAGAGGAATCAGAAAGCCTTGCGGAAGAGCTTGCCGAAAGAAATGAGATTCTTCGCTACGAATACAGGCGGGAGTCGAAACGCCGAAAGGTGGAGGAACAAAACCGACTGTACGATCTATTGCAGTCAGCAACACAAAAACAGATCAACCGCATTGCGGCATTGACACAGGAATACCGACGAATCTCAAAATCTGATACAGACAGAGTCAAAATGCTCCTTGCCGAGATTGCCGTTTTATGCAGTTATATCAAACGCCGTAAGCACCTGACACTGCTTGCTGATAAAGATTATGAGGTTGTCGTCAGCGAGCTTGAGAGAGCTTTTTCCGAATCGTTACAGACATTAAAGCTTTTAAATGTACGCAATACTCTGTATGTGGACAATGAACTTTCCATGCTTTCAGGCAAAAATGCTGCTGCGATATTAGATTTTTATGAGGAAGTAATAGAAGCAGATCTTGAAAATTTAACAAGCGTGCAGATAAGCCTCGCAAATGTAAACGGATTGCGACTGTCGCTAAATGTCTGCTGCGAAGCTGACCTGTCGATTTTTTTAAATAAAGGTAACGTTCTTTATGAAATTGACGATGACGCAGGATACCAGCATCTTGTATTTCTTCTCGAAGGAGGTGACGATGTATGAGTGCCTTTTCTTCACTTCCGGTCTTTTTGCAGACCTTAATACCACTTCTGCTGTTTGTGGAAGCTGTGCTTGAATTGGGACTTTTTATATATCAACTTTCGCACCGTTCAAAATTGCATGATAATTTACCGAGTCTTGTGATTTTTGCGTTTTTGCTTACGCTTTTGTTCTCGGTAACACAGGGGGATCCGTTCTATGGCAAGGATGCGTTTTTATTAGATGCGCCCTGGCTGATTTTCATTACAGTAATTTTCGTTGTTGTTGTTCATTTTGCCTTTGCTATGACGAGAGAGTATCGCCGCCGAAAGAACATGCTATCTCCATTTTCCGTTAAAGATGCCACAGACAAGCTGCCTATGGGGGTGTGCTTTGCCGATCCGAACGGGCGTATTGTCCTTTGCAATGACCGTATGCGCCGTCTGTCGTTTGCACTGAGCGGGCATGAGTTTCAGATTACCGACGATCTTGAAAAAGCGTTGGAGCACCCCGATAAAAGTATTACCGCTAACGGCGATTGTTACATACTGCCCGATAAGACAGTTTGGCAATTCCGCAAGCAGAATATAACCGTTGACAATGATGAAAACTGGCTTCAAATGACAGCGCATAATGTCACTGAACTTTATAATGGCAACGTTCGTCAAAATGCTATTAACGATGAGCTGAAAGAGGTCAATCGAAAGCTACAAAAAATGTATGAACGAATGGCCGATGATATAAAAGAAAAAGAAATTCTTGACCTGAAAATACATATTCATGACACAATCGGAAGAAGCTTGCTGACAATTCGTGATATAATGGAAAGCGACGAAAACACTGACAAAAAGCTTGAGGCTTTACAGGAAGCAACCGCAGTGCTTACAAGCGATCGAGTGACCGCCAGCGGAACGATGGAAGAGGTTGTTCAGACAGCGGAAATGCTCGGTGTAACGGTGAAGATGGATGGATGCCTTCCGGCCGATTCACTTGCCGAAGAGCTTACTGTTGTCGCTGCGAAAGAATGTGTAACAAATTGTATCAGGCATGCCGGAGGCAATGAGGTATATATCAGCGTAAATGGGCGAAAGGATGTGTTTGATATTACGATAACGAACAATGGCGCTGCACCGTCGGGCCCTATTAAGGAGGGCAGCGGACTCTCGTCGATTCGCTACAGCATAGAATCTGCCGGTGGAGAAATGCACACTGTATATAAACCACGATTTGAATTGCTGCTTATCATTCCAGAGGATGCGTCAAGTTTTATATGATGTTCAATAAAAGGAGAACGACATATGATAAATACAATACTGGTTGAAGATGATTTATATATTCAAAAGCATTTTGCCGAGCGGCTGAAATCAAACGAAATTTTTCGCCTTGTCGGCGTATATCGTGACGCTTTTGAGGCAGAGAGAAACTGCAATAGCTCAATACAACTTATTCTTATGGATGTGCAAACGCAGCACAAGCACTCTGGTCTTGCCGCCGCAAAACGTATAAAAAAGGCTTTTCCGAATATCAAAATAGTGATTGTAACCTCACTTGTCGACCCGCAGGTATTGGAACGAGCAAAGACAGGTGCAGCAGACAGCCTGTGGTATAAAGACCACGGCACAGAGGAGCTGATAAGTGTGATAAGGCGTACCCTTGCAGGCGAAAAAGTATTTCCTGACACCTCTCCTGCAATTGAAATGGAAGGCACAATGTCCGATACATTCTCGCCCCGACAGCTTGATATTCTCCGCTTATACATAAAGGGCTTTACATATCAGGAGATTGCCGATAAACTGGGCATCTCCAAAAACGGTGTGCGCTGGAACTTAGACGATATGGTTGAAAAAGGTGGCTTTGAGAATCGAGAAGCGTTGGTTGTGACAGCTATTGAGAACAAGCTCATGGTGACCACTTTAAAAGACGAATAGAGTAAATGAACCCCTTGACTGACATGGTCAAGGGGTTTTTATGTCCCAAAGTCAAAAAAGTTTGAAAATAGTTTTTTCTGTTACTGGCACAAGTGCCAGTGACAGACTTCAAAAAATCCGTACAATAGAATGTGTAAGACTATAGTTGTAGTAGAAAGGGGGGAGCAATGAATGTTGAAATATAACAAATACATTATGACCCTGCTGATGGTTTTAATTATGCAAGCCTTGGTTTCTGGATGTGTGGCAAAACCGTCAGAGGATTCTAATCTGACCGAAGATAAAACAACCGCCACAACCACAGAGGCGACCACAGAAGCAACCACAGAGGCGGCCACAGAGGTGACTACAGAAGCAATCACAGAGGCAACTACAGAAGCGACCATAGAAGCAACCACAGAAGCATCGGTACAAAAAGACACAGATTTATCAAAACTTCAAAACACCATTCTTGATAACAAAGAATCGGTTGGAATTGCCTATATCGGTTATGTCGGTTACGAGGCTGATGAGGAAGAAATCATAAATTTCGTAAAAGACAGTCAGTATGCGGATAAATATGATTTTCTCTGCGGCGCGCCCCTTGTAAATGTAGGCGGTGCGGAGCTTTATGCGGTAGTTATTGCCGATACAAAATACAGTGTGTCTGTTTATCGGGCGGAAATAACTGATAATGGTGAATATTCTGTAAATACCGACAATACACTCTATAATTACAATGGAAATGGAATTGATTATTTTTTACTGCGCTGCAATGAAAGTGAAATACATTCAAATGTATCGCTGAGCTTTAAAAAAGGAAACGACTCTTTTTCGGTATTCCCGATGCTGTCAGGAATGGATGGGCAGCTTGTTGACGGAAATTACTATGATTTTTCAATATATTCCGATTATGGCGGCAGCGGTGAGTCCGAGGATAAGAATGTAGCAATAGCAAGGGAAATCCTTTTGGAGTCTCAGGAGGTGCAATACTACATAAGCATGGGTATGAGTGTACAGTATACGGGCCAGATTGATGAAATTGAGGGACGGTCGTGTTGGATTTTTGCACTCGGCACAGACAGAGACGATCAATTCGTCAGAGAACGTTATTACGGAGTGTGTGACAACCTTATATATTATTATGATTCCTTGAACGACAAATGGGAGATGCTCGGAAAAGGATAAACATCCACACAACTTACCGTGTGAGTTAAAGCACGGAATAATAAAATAAAAAAGGGAAAAAGAAAAAAAGGAGGGAAAAAATATGGTAGATATTAAAGCAATGGCAGCTGCAACAGCCCCGAGAGAGTTTGAACTCTCTTATACAACTACAATTGAAGACGTATACGAAAAGCTTAACACACATGCTTCGGCTTTTAAAATGCCTTTCAAAATCAAAGGGGGTATCCCTGGAAAGCGCATTTCCTTTGAGAAAGAACCGAACCTCGACGTTACGGTCTGGGTCTTTGTTAAGGATGGCAATAAAATTAAAGTCATGGCAAACATCCAGGAGAACACAACAACCGTCAATGGTATGCGAGTTGACAAAAACAGCGTAATTCAAAAAGGTGTAAGCGGAGTAGCTAATCTTCCTATTCAAAGAGGTGAGTATCTTGATAGTATCTTGATGAGGTGACCGAAAATGTTAAAAAGATACTCAACGGCGAGCAGGTTGAAGATTATGTAGCACCCGTTGGTGTAAACGGCAGTGGACAGACGGAAAAGGATTGGCTTGTAGCCCTTCTTCTCTGCCTTTTCCTCGGCGGAGTTGGTGGCCACCGTTTCTATGCGGGTAAAGTAGGATCAGGCATTCTCTATCTTTTTACCGCCGGCGTTTTTGGAATCGGTGTACTTGTTGATCTGATAAAGATACTTACCGGCAAATTCACTGACAAAGACGGAAATCCTATTCAAAAAAAATAGACAGGACTTCTTGACAGCCTTTAGATAAATATGGCTTAAAATTGGGAACTGTGCCTGAACTCTTTCGGGCACAGTCCTGATTGCGAAAGGAGGACTTGTTATGAGTAAAAGAAAAGAAAAAGAGGACATTAAAATGACCATATTTATTATGGTCGTCGGCATAGCATCGATGGTTGTGGGTGTCTTCGGAATTGTCACAAGCAGAATTGAAAAGAAAGAATATGCAGCCTCAACTGATATACGGAAAGTTACCGCTGTTATTGTTGACTTTTCAACCTACGATAGTAAGGATGACAATGGCGATGTAGATTATACAACATATAAATTCAGAATTTCATATGAAATTGACGGAAAGACCTATAAAGGAAAATACGAAGAACGCGTTTGGTCAAGAGATATCGCAAAAGGATACACATACGATAAATTGAGAAAAGGCGATACAATAAAAGTAGAGGTCTATAAAACTACAAAGGGAAATTACAAGCTTTCCCCAGAGGGGAATCCCGTTGATTTCCTTCTCTATTGCGCGGCGATCCCTTTTGGCTTGTTCCTCGTTGTTATAATGATATGTGACATTGTAAAAGACAAACGGAAAAAGAAGAGCGAAAACGAAGTGGTCAGCAAGGAATAAATCAGAGGTGATTTTATGGATTTATCAGTATCGCTGTGCATTGCAGCCGCTTTTGCTATATTATGTACATTCTATATCGGTAAAAGTATACTTGTAATGGATTTTTCGGAATATCTTCCCAAGAATTTGAAAAAAGCTAAGCTGGAAAGATTGCTGGCAAAAAGGGAAACTCCTCTACAGGATTCGAAAATCCGAAAGGATATAAGAAAAGCATTTGAAAGAGTGCTGATTCCGCTTGGAAAAGCGGATCAAAAGCTTCTTACGGCAAGAATGGACCTGGCTTTTCGAAAAAAAATCGTCAGTCAGATCGACGTACTTAATAAGAATAAGCTATGCCGCAAAATTTACGTTACGGATGTTGTTCCCATTCCTAAAAATAACTTTGAAACGTGGAACGATGATGGCAGAGAATGGCGGGAATCGGTTTTGAAGTGCAGCACCCTGGAGCGTTTCGAGTCAATGCAAGGCAACAGGGTTCAGCATGAGATATACCGTAAAAATTCATATCTCCGAATACTTCAGTCGAGACACGTTCGCCGTACAGATCAAAAAGAGAATAAGAAAAGTTATTATCACGATATGTTGAGAATAACCTGCCCATCATGCGGTGCAAGAGTCAAGCTGAACAGTCAGCAGGTTACCTGTGAATATTGCGGCGCCGTTATAAAAAACGAGTTTTACGATTGGCAGACCGAATCGTTTGAGATTTATGAAACGATCAGTACAAATATGAAAAGATTTTTACAGCTTCTTTTGTCCGGTTTCATACTTTTCTTAAGTGTCTTTCTATGCTTATACTTGATCGAGGATACGGAGATTTCCCTTGCGGCCGGTGTCGGTGCAGCGATTCTTGCTTTTGGAACGATTGTTACACCTATTATTTGTGGAAAAGTTAAACAAGACAATTTAGCGAAAAAGATCGTAGGATATTCAGAGAACTACCTCAGATCCTGCTTAAACGAATACTTCAGTAAAAATGAAAATGACAGGGATCTGCTTGATTTCAGTGTTGGCACGATCAAGCTTTTAAAAGTCTCTAACACAGATGAAATAACAACGGTTAAGTCTGAAGTTTATGGAACAAAAACCTTTCTTCCTGAAAATAGGAAACCGTTTACAAAAAAATTCAAAAAGAAACTGACCATGCAAAGGGCAAGATATCCAGAAAAAAGAAAGTCTGACGGTGAATTCTTTGCTGAGAAGGAATGTCCTAGCTGCGGAGCAACATTCTTGCCCGATGAAAACGGATGCTGTTCTTATTGCGGTTATACCCTTCACGGAGATAGCGAAAAGTGGAAAATAAAAATCTGAATCCTGTTAAAATTCTGCATTGCCGATTAAGGTGAAAAATGGAAACATTTACATATTATTAATTTAAAAAAGGAGGGAAACCTATGAGCAAAAAGAAAAAACTTTTGACTGTCGTAACACTTGTCATACTGATGCTCGGGGCATCAGTATTCACTGTTTCGGCAGCGGACAATTATTCGGTTGACGAAAACACAACCTATGTAACCAACTTTGCTGAGCTAGAAAAAGCTCTTGAAGCCACCTCAAACGAGACAACCCCACCCGATAAGCTTGTTGTTCTCAAAAACAACATAGATTACGAAGAGCAAGTTCCGGGCGATTGGAGCTATCAGGATGAGCAGGAGTGGTATTCCGAAATCACAGTTAGCTATCCTGGAAAAATCACCCTTGACTTGAACGGAAAAACCCTGAAAGTTACAACAGATATTCGTTCAGACGAGGAGACAAGGGATCTGTTTGTGGTTTTTTCAGGTTCCAAGGCAAACACCGACTTCACAATTACCACAACCCAGTCCGGCGGACAGATAATCTTTAACTCAACAGCCAACGAAACTTCAATGATCGCTGTGAACAACCCAAACGCAGATGTGAATATTCTTGGAAAAGCAGGGAAGTTTATCAACTATAATCTCACTCTTACAGCACAATCCGGAAGTGACACTTATTTAAACGATAAGAACAGGCACCACGTTATTTCCTTCTATGATATAAACAATCTCTATATCACCGGTACTCTTATTCAGAATAATGCACGCGTCCCGTCTTGTATATATTCATACGGACCGGAGCCGCAGGGCAATGTTACAATAACAGGAAACTCAGAAATAGAAGTAATTTCAAATCAGCTTCTTAATGAACAGCCGTTCAGCACAATATATTTCCAAAACACCCCATCCAGCAGAAAAGTAAGGCTTGGCGGCTGTTATATTGGACAAAAGGGAAATGTAAATTCAATCTATTACGGTGGCCAGCCTCCTCATTTCTATGACATAGTTCTATCACAATCTCTGGAAAAGCCGAACTATGTTAGTATGCACAACGGTACCAGGATATACAATACCTGGCCTGACTTTGTTAACTTGGATGCGGATATAAAAATTATCTCCTCCTGTCACGATTCTGAGCCTGAATTAGAGAAAAGGACATCACTTCTTGGTCACTACAAGTACTGTAAAAAGTGTGATGCTCTTGAAAGCTTCCAGGAGCATCAGTTTGGCAGAACTCTCCCTGCTGAAGAGGCAACATGCATCAGAAAGGGAAGAACGGTCGGCTATAAGTGCTTCGACTGCAGATATTATGAGGGTTACACCGAACTGCCAGCACTTGGACACGATTTGAGCGACACCTATACGGTTGACTGGCCGGCAACCTGCGACAAAGATGGAAGGGAATCCAGACACTGCAAACACACAGGCTGTGGGTATGCAATTCAGAAAGTCATTCCGAAGCAGCACCAGAGCCTTGTATGTAATGGCACATACTGCCAAAACTGCAATCAATATGTTAACCCGACCAAAATAGGTTACGGCGACAATTCCTGTAAAAACAAAACCGCTTACTTCTTTACTCCGACGGAAACGAAGGTTTATCTTATCACCATAACTTCGTCAAATCTCGGCAGCGAAAATATTCAGGGAACAGAAGTAAACCTTGTTGAGAATAACCGGCTTAGTGAATCCGTCTCTAGTAACGATAAAGGAAAAGTTACCGAAGTCAGACTTGAAAAAGACAAAACCTACGATGTTACACCGTATATAACTAATTCAGAGAGTCAAGACTGCACCATTAACATATCCTGTAAGGAACATAATGTGGTTATAGATAACAAAATTAAAGCAACCTGCACAAAGACAGGTCTCACCAAAGGTAAGCACTGTTCGGTTTGTAACACCGTTATAGTCGCTCAGACCAAAGTCAAGGCTCTCGGTCATAAGTACTCCAAGTCTGTTGTCAAGGCTACTTTTACCTCAAATGGCAAGATTACCAAGAAGTGCACTGTTTGCAGTACGATAGCACCAACAATTTCGATAGCGAGAATTAAGTCAGTTTCGCTGAAAAAGTCGGCGTATACATATAACGGAAAGGTTCAGAAGCCTTCGGTCATCGTTAAGGATGCAAACAAAAAAACGCTTAAGAATGGAACAGATTACACCGTTGCTTACAGCAAAAACAAAAATATCGGCAAGGCAACAGTAACCGTTACCTTCAAGGGCAATTACAGCGGCAGCAAAAAGCTGAACTTCAACATTCTTCCCGCCGCGACGAGCAAGATCAGCGTTAAGCAGACCACAAACTCAATCACGGCTTCATGGAAAAAGGTTGCCGGTGTAAGCGGATACAGAGTATACCTTTACAAGGGCAAAAAGCTTGTCAATAGAGCTGATACAACGAAGCTCTCACACACATTTAAAAAGCTTTCAAAGGGTACGGAGTACAAGATTGTTGTCAAAGCCTATAAGAAGATTGATGGCAAAAAGGTTCTTTCTCTCGTTTCAAAGGAGCTTCTGACCGCAACAAAGCTTTCTGCGCCGACTTCGGTCAAGGTCAAAGCAGGAAATAAAATGGCAACCGTCAGTTGGACAAAGGTTAAGAGTGCAAACAGCTATACGGTATATTACAGCACAAAGAAAAACAGCGGCTTCAAAAAGCTCACTGTTATCAAAAACAGCGCAGACATCAAAAAGCTTTCAAGCGGCAAGACCTACTACTTCAAGGTTGTTGCCAACAAGAAGGCTGGAAAGGCTGTTGTGGCTTCTGATTACAGCAAGCTTATAAGCGCAAAAATCAAGTAATGGTGTTATCTGAACCGGTCAACAGATACCCGCAAAACCCCGAAGCAGAAATACTCTGCAGCGGGGTTTTTTTGTGGCAAAAAAACGGTGTTTCTGTTATGCTAGATATATTAAGAGATTGATATGTAGTGATGTTATTTTGACATTAAGAAAGGTTCAAGGTACTGCTTATGATAAAAAGGAAATTAGCAACATTTATGTTGACATTAATACTGGTGATGACAGGTGTATCGACGATTCGTGTGATAGGCTATGCGCAGGAAGAATCTTCTGGTTAATCAACAAATCTCCAAGAGGAAGTTACAGAATATAAGTACAGTGCTGAAAGTGATTCTCAAAAAGGTGTCGCATTAAAGGTTGAATGGAACGAACCCAAATTAGGGGAGGATACAACATTCCACGTTTCGGCGGATGGTGGCAGTGGTCGGTATTTGTTTAGAATGGATGCACCGAGTTATTCCAACCCGGGTGAGTATAGTTTTGAATCCGTGGCGGATCCAAGCCGTGGAGCGTGGATTCAATATACAGATGAGTGCGAATCTCACGACTTTGGATTTACAATGACCGCTTCGGGAATCTATAACTTCAGGTTTTATGTAATGGACAAGACGTCAGGTGTCTATTATATGCGTGTGAGCACAAATATACAGGTATCGGACAAGGCTTATCCGAGCGTGGGTGACATCGTGAATGATGCGGTAAAAAAGTGCAGCAAGGAGACGGATGGTTCGGACTATGAAAAGGCATTGTGGCTGCATGACTGGCTGTTGCAGCAGCTTGATTATGATCATTCCCTGAAATGGTCTTCGGCAGAGAGCGCACTGACACGAAAGCTGGGGACATGTCAAGCCTATGAGAGTGCCTATTCAAAACTGCTTACTGCAGCAGGCATAACAAATGCTGAGACAAGGGATACCTATGATGGACATACCTGGAATGCCATGAAGCTGGATGGCAAATGGTATCAGGTGGACTGTACATGGGATGATACAAAAGATAATTATTATAACTTTGATCCTACGCATTTGTATTTTGGACTGACGGATGAACTCATGGCGTTGGCACACAACGGTCATGATCAGATTTATACGGCAAGCGGTTATGGCACACGTTCCACAAGTCTGGCAGATAACTATTTTGTCAGGAACGGAGATGCCGCAAAGTGGGCGCGGGCTTACGCTGACAGGATTCAGAAAAATCTCAATGCAGGTAAAACCAAATTCGAAGTCAGCACTGACAATGCGTCATATCCGCCGAGCATTTCGGGTATTCAAAATGGGATTATCGCATATGCCTTAAATCAGATGACGTGGAAGGCGGGAAGTAAAAAGGTTGCATTGCGTGTGGCAGGAACATCCACCAAGCTTTCTTTTACTGCAAAATATACGGACACAGTAAAGCGCGTGAGAATAGTATTTGCTCCAAATGGAGGGCGTGTGAATTCTGGAAGTAAGACAGTCATTTGTGGAAAAACTTACGGAACACTGCCGACACCTACCAGAAGGGGATATACATTTGCAGGCTGGTACACAGCAAAGAGTGGCGGCAGCAGGATCGGCAGCAGCTCGGTTGTGAGGACCACCAAGAATCAGACATTATACGCAAGGTGGAAGCTGGTAAAGTATAAGATCCGGTACAGTCTTGGCAAGGGGAAAAACAGCCGGTCCAATCCAGTCGGTTATACCGTCGCGTCTAGGACTATCGTCTTGAAGAATCCGGTCAGAAAAGGCTACACATTTAAGGGGTGGTACAGCGATCCCAAGTACAAGAAAAAGGTTACGAAGATTGCAGCCGGCAGCACCGGCAGCAGGAAACTCTATGCCAGGTGGGTGAGAAAATAAATTCGTATAAATCGATGCAACATCCCCCTTTGTTGTCGAATTGTGAAAAATGTGCGATAATGAGTGCTGGAAAATATTTGGCGCCAAGGAGGCATAAAGGGGATTATGGCAAAAATTGCGTTTTGTGATGATGATGTTTCTGTGCTTGCTGAGATGCAAAGGCTTATGGAACAGTATTGTGCGGAGAGAGACTGCAAAATAGAATACAATATTTTTAATCATCCTTTTGACCTGGTGGCGGAAATAGAGAAGGGAAACAGATATGATATCCTGTTTATGGATGTCTTGATGCCGGGAGAGAATGGAATTGAAGCGGCAACGGAGATACGAAAATACGATAAAAACGTCAAGATCATATTTGTCACTTCGTCCTCTGAGTTTGCGGTGCAGTCTTACGTTATAGGCGCATACTATTATCAATTAAAGCCCATCTGGGCAGAGAGCTTTTTCCGTTTGCTTGATTCTGTGCTTGCAGCCTGTAAAAAGGAGGCGGAGACCAGCCTCATTCTGCGATGTAAGAGTGGAATCACCCGTATAGATATAAAAGCCCTGGAATATTGCGAAGTCATTCACCGCACCCTTATATTTCACCTGAATACAGGAAAAGTACTGGAAAGCGCCGGCAGCATGGATGAGCTTGTAAAGCAGCTTTCCACGTATCCTTTTTTTCACAGACCTCACCGTTCTTATCTGGTAAATCTGGAATATGTGCAAAACATAACATTTAGGGGGATTACCATGTCTAGTCTTGCAGAAATACCGGTTCCACGGGGAAAATACAATGAAGTAAAGGATGCATTCCTTGAATATGCGTTCCAGAACAGGCAGGTAATGATATGAGCCTATATATTTCGCTTCTTAACAATATGGCTGTGAGCTTTTTTGGGGGAATATTATCAGCGTCTTTTTGTAATGCGCTGTCCACTAGGAAAAGAAAACTCATTTTCATAGGATGCATGGTTTTACTCCCGCTGATACAGAGCATATTATATTTCAGCAAGGGCGCTGATTTTGTAAGACATATTTATCCGTTGGCGGTGCATCTTCCATTGGTCATTGTTCTCTGGATGTTGACAGGAAAATTGCTGTGGTCTGTTTTTTCTGTACAGGCGGCATACTTGTGCTGCGAACTTAGAAGATGGGTTGCACTTGCCACAGTTGCTGCATTTTCGGGAAGGCAGATGATGCAGGATATTACAGAACTTGTGGTTACAATCCCTGCATTGCTGCTTCTGCTTCATTTTGTGTCACCTGCAGTCAGAGGATTGTCAGATAAAAGTCTCAGGGAGCAATGGCAGTTTGGAATCATACCGGCGCTATATTATGTATTTGACTATTTTACAATAGTGTATACGAACCTTCTTTTGAGTGGCAGTTACGTTGTAGCGGAATTTATGCCTTTTGTATGCTGTGTTGCATATCTGGCCTTTCTCTTATATAACTCCAAAAAGGAACAGATGCAGAATGAGATGAAGCTGATCCGGAATAATCTGGATCTGCAGTTAAGTCAGGCGGTGAGGGAAATCAGCAGTCTGCGTGAGTCGCAGACATTGACCAGACAGTATCGCCATGATATGCGTCATCACCTGCAGTATGTGTCTACATGTATAGAAAATGGTGAAGTTGAACAGGCGCAGGCTTATATATCGGGAATATGTAAGGAGATTGAGGTGCAGAAGGTCCAAATATACTGTGAAAATGAGGCAGTGAATCTGATCCTATCTTCATTTGCGGGTAGAGCCAGGAAGAAAGAAATTGAAATAAAGATACAATGTGCAATTTCCGCAGATCTTACTGTGTCGGAAAGTGATCTGTGTGTGCTCTTGTCTAATGCCTTGGAAAATGCCTTGCATGCATGTGTGCCTTTGGCTGCAGAGGGAAGATCATGCGAGATTGATGTGAATTTTTATGAAAGAAATAAACACCTTTTTTTACAGGTGGTAAATGACTGTAAAGCTCCCATAAAGTTTCAAAATGGAATACCTGTGTCTGATATGGAAGAACATGGTATAGGCGTTCAGAGCATATGTGCGATCGTGCAGCGTTACGGCGGGGTTTTCAGCTTTGCGGAAAAGGATGGCAAGTTTACGATCAGACTGTCATTGTAAAAGAGTGTCGATTCGATACATTTTTGGTACGATTCGTGCATTTAGACCTCACTGATTGCAAATACATAATAAAATATACTCAGATTATGTGATTGCAATAAAGAGGAGGAAATTATTATGAAAAAGACAATGAAAAAACTGATGGTTCTCATAATGACCATGATGATGGGAATGTCTCTGGTGGCATGCGGCGGTGCAGATAAGCAGCCTGCGATTGATGCGTTCAATAAGACAAGTACATCTTTTAATGAGGTTGCAAACATTATCAACGAAAATCCACAGGCTTATGATCAGGATTTGGTTGATACAATGGTCGACATGGCCGGTGTGCTCAATGAGCATAAACAGATCTTAGAGAGCGATGATGATGTTGAGGAAGAAAAGCTTCAGGAAATGATCGACTGGTATGGTACGGTTGATGAGTGGGTTGCTCAGGTTAAGGAAGAAATTTCAAAATAGTTTATTATTAGATCACGTGGTGAAGACTGCATACCAGAGGGGCGGGCGCATTGGAGTGCCTGCCCTTTTTTAATAGCAAAAATTAAAATTCTCTTGCTATATTGCAAAAAGACGTTTAAAATGCATGTGTATTTTTATGTTTTATATCTCAGTCTGGACTCTATCTTCGACAGAGATATACACTCCGTGAGGATTGCTGAGCCGCTGATATGATATATGTCAGCAGAGCTGACTGGCAGCTTGCGGCAAGATTCGCCAGCGAATCTTAAGAAGAAAGACATTCAAATAAGAATATGGCAAAGGAAATAGTGGAATTATGAAAAAGGTAGTAAAATTTGGCGGAAGTTCATTGGCAAGTGCAGAGCAGTTTAAAAAGGTTGGAGCAATCATCACATCAGATGAGAGCCGTGTATACGTTGTTCCTTCTGCACCTGGAAAGAGATTTTCAGATGATACAAAGGTAACAGATATGCTCCTTCATGTGTATGAAACTGCGAAGGCAGGGAATGATTTCACAGAGGAAGTGAAGGCGATCAAGGCCAGATATGATGAGATCATCACAGGCCTTGAGATCAAGGATTTTTCACTTGATAAGGATTTTGAGGAGATTACAAAGCAGTTGGAGGATCTTACCAATCCGGACCCAATGTGCACACTGGACTATGTGGCATCAAGAGGAGAGTTCCTCAATGGTAAGATTATGGCTGCATATCTTGGCTTTGAGTTTATAGATGCTGCAGAGGTTATCTTTTTCAATGCAGAGGGCAATCTCAATAGCTATAAGACGGAGAAGGTACTTGGTGAGAGACTTGCCAAGACACAGCATGCGGTTGTTCCAGGATTCTATGGACTTGGCAAGGATGGCAAGGTAAAGACATTTTCCAGAGGCGGTTCAGATGTAACGGGCTCGATAGTCGCACAGGCAAGCAGAGCCGATGTATATGAGAACTGGACAGATGTCTCAGGCTTCCTTGTAGCTGACCCACGTATTGTTCCAGATCCAAAGCCGATCAAATATATTACTTACAGAGAGCTTCGTGAGCTTTCATACATGGGTGCATCGGTTCTCCATGAGGATGCGATATTCCCTGTACGCCACTGTGGTATCCCAATCAATATCCGCAACACAAATGCGCCTGAGGACGCAGGAACCTGGATAGTTGAGAGTACCTGCCAGAAGCAGGATTATGTTGTAACAGGTATTGCAGGTAAGAAGGATTTCTGCACAATATTTATTACGAAGGCTATGATGAATTCAGAGATAGGATTTGGAAGAAAGGTGCTTCAGGCATTTGAGGAGAATGATATCTCATTTGAGCATATGCCATCAGGTATTGACACGATGACTATCGTAGTTCATGCTGATGAATTCGTACACAAGGAGCAGAGAGTTATATCTGCCATCCATAGACTTGCAGAGCCGGATTCAGTTGAGATTGAGTCAGGACTTGCGCTTATAGCTGTTGTAGGCCGTGGAATGAAGTCAGCAAGTGGTACAGCAGGCAAGTTGTTCAGCGCACTTGCAAAGGAAGGCATCAACATAAAGATGATAGACCAGGGTTCATCAGAGCTGAATATCATAATCGGAGTAAAGAACAGTGATTTTGATACAGCTATAAAGGCAATATACAACACATTTATAACAGACAAGTAATAACAGATTGCTAAGCATCGTAGGGGTGGGCACGTATTAGTGCTTGCCCCTATTTTATTGGTGGCTTTCTCTGGCAAAAGGAGTGGGATGGAACTATGATAAAGGTGCTATTCATCTGCCACGGCAACATTACTAGATACTCCTATAAAGCCCATAAATAAGCCATTTCTTAGTTGAAAAAGTGCTCTACTACACACTTACTACACGTTTTTTAGAGAAATAGCTCGGTATGAATATATTAAATGGATAATTGACATCATGGTATATATGCCATATAATATTTACAAAGGAGATTATATGACAGAATTTAAACTGATAGCATATGAAAAGGAAAATGGCGAAGTTCCAGTAGAGCAGTTTCTTGGTTCTGTTAATCCTAAGATGCGAGCTAAAATATTTGGATTGCTGGGTATATTACAAGAAAAGGGAAATATGCTTAGAGAACCTTACAGTAAACATCTGGATGACGGAATATTTGAATTGCGTTGTAAATTCGGGAGTGATATTACCAGAGTCTTATATTTTTTCTATTATGAGGGAAAAATAATACTGACGAACGGATTTGTTAAAAAGACACAGAAAACTCCTAAAGAGGTGATTCAGATTGCAAAGGATAGAAGAAAAGATTTCATAGAAAGGGTTATGAAGGATGAGAACATTTGATGATATGCTTTCTAAGCAGTTAAAAGATGATGAATTCAGAAAAGAATATGAAGCTATTCAGCCTGAGATGGATGTTATAAGA
>ULSX01001864.1_pt1 | contig 16410 bp, 10 predicted proteins | sample 1957031 | NCBI WGS metagenome assembly ULSX01 (sample SAMEA4835718, study PRJEB28245) | human gut metagenome | biome: gut microbiome; material: fecal sample | place: Denmark | collected 2008 | reverse complement strand
CCGATGGGCATGCCGCCAATGGGACCGAATGGCCAGGCACCGAACGGAATGCCACCGATGGGCATGTCACCAATGGGACCGAATGGCCAGGTGCCAAACGGAATGCCACCGATGGGCATGCCGCCAATGGGACCGAATGGCCCAATACCAAACGGTCCAATGGGATCAAATGGAATGCCACCGGTAGGCGTGCCGCCGATGGAGGAGCCGGTTAAGCCTGAGATGGCTGGAGCACAGCCGCAGGGGGATAAACCGGAGAATGTTGAGACGGTTGAAGCAGAAGCACAGGATGCCAAGCCGGAGATTGTAGAGCCTCCTGTTGAGGCAGAGCCGCAGGATGTCAAGCCAGAGGCAGTAGAGCCGGCTGAGACAGAAGCACAGGATGTCAAGCCTGAGCCAGCAGAGCCGGTTGAAACACAGCCACAGGAGATAAAGCCAATACCTCTAATGCAGGGCAACCCATTTGGAGGAAGACCGATTCCGCCAATGCCACCAATGCCACAGGCACACCAGATGCCAGAGATGCCGCAGAACCCACAGGGACAGCCGGTACCGCCAATGCCACAGATGCAGCCGGTGCCACAGGCACAGCCAGTGCAGGGCAATCCATTTGATGGAGCACCGGCACCATATTTCCTTAGGGTGAAGACGGGCGAGAGAATAAGCTTGGACAAGGCAGAGTTCAAGATCGGACATAAGGCAAGACTTGTGGACTATGCGATTACTGACAATTCAGCTATAAGCAGAGTTCATTGTGTCATAACAAAGAGAAATGGCGTGTGCTTCATCAGGGATAACAAGTCTACAAATGGTACATTTGTGAACGGAGAGGAATTGAAGGCGGGCGAAGAAAAGTTCCTGACGAACAATGCGATCGTTATACTCGGGGACGAGGAGCTTGTCTATCACATTAGATAGAATATCCGCAACGAAAGTTGAGACATAAATATTGGGAGGAATGTATATGGGGTTTAGCGCAGTATACAATACAGACGTAGGAATAAAGAAAAAGACAAATCAAGATTCGCTGGCGATCAAGATAGCGGATACTCCAAATGGACAGGTCGTGTTCTCCCTCGTATGTGATGGCATGGGAGGTCTGGCAAAGGGAGAGGTTGCCAGCAAGGAAGTCATAACAGCTTTCTGCAATTGGTTTGACACACAGTTTGTTGAGATGGTTGACAACAACAGCTTTAGTGAAGAGCTGCTGAGATACCAGTGGATAAGACTTGCCGTGGAGCAGAATGAGAAGATCAAGGCGTATGGCGAGCAGAATGGATTTATGCTTGGTACGACCATTTCTGCGATCCTCATATACAGAGAAATGTACTACATTCTCCATGTTGGAGACAGCCGAGTGTATGAGATCACTTCAGGGATAAGGCAGCTCACCGCAGATCAGACGCTTGTTGCAAGAGAGATCGCAGCGGGAAGACTTACACCGGAGCAGGCGGAGACGGACAGCAGACGAAGCGTGCTTCTCCAGTGTATCGGAGCTTCACCTGTGGTGGAACCGGATTTCGTAGTTGGGCAGGCAGCTCCCGGAGCGCATTACATGCTGTGTTCTGATGGATTCAGACATAAGATAACGACTCAGGAGATGATAGAGAGACTTGGCCCGGGAACATGCGTCGACGAGGCGAAGATGAAGGAGGGCTGTGAGTTCCTCACAGAGCTTGTGAAGTACAGAAAAGAAACGGATAATGTAACAGTAGTGCTTATTAAATCGGAGTAATGGGGATCGATATATGACAGAGTTAGGAACGGTATTAGACGGAAAATACGAAATACTTAAAAAAGTCGGCCAGGGTGGTATGTCAATAGTTTATCTTGCCATGGATAACCGACTTAATAAACAGTGGGCTGTAAAGGAGATCAAGAATGATGGCTCCAAGAGTACAGCCACACTCTTAAAGGGATTGGAGCGAGAAGCAAATATCCTCAAGGATGTGGATCATCCGGTACTGCCACGAATCGTTGATATCATCAATGAGAATGGCACGATCTACGTTGTCATGGACTTCGTAGAAGGACGTCCACTCAGCGATGTGCTCAAGGCGGAGGGAGCACAGCCACAGGAAAAGGTAATCGAATGGGGCAGGGCGCTTGCCAGTGCACTTGACTACCTGCATTCCATGAATCCGCCGATCATATACAGAGATATGAAGCCTTCAAATGTCATGCTGAAGCCGGATGGCTCGGTAAAGCTTATCGACTTTGGAACGGCTAAGGAGTACATAGTGGAGAACAATGCGGATACCACGGCTCTTGGAACAAGAGGCTATGCGGCACCGGAGCAGTTCGGTGATGCGCAGGGACATGGAATCTACAACACGGATGCAAGAACAGATATTTACAATCTGGGAGCAACGCTCTATCACCTTGTTACCGGCAAGAATCCATGTGAGCCTCCTTACGAGATAAAGCCTATCAGACAGTGGAATCCGATGCTCTCATCAGGATTTGAGAGAATTATACAGACGTGCTGTCAGCCGAGTCCTGAGGACAGATATCAGTCTTGTTCAGAACTACTGTATGCGCTGGATCACTACAACGAGCTCGACGATGCATACAAGGCAAAGGCAAAGCATAAGATAGCAGCGTTCTCAGTGGTTGCGGGATTATCGATACTCTCAGCGTGCTGTGCTGTGATAGGCGGAGTAAAGAAAGGCCAGCTCAAGGATCTTGATTACAACAACAAGGTCAACGAGGCGAGGGATGCAGTCGATGAGGGCGATTACAACAAGGCATTTGAGTGCTATAAGGCGGCTGTCGACATAGACCCAACAGCATCGGATGCCTATATAGGCTATATGGAGACATATGCTTACTATTATACAGAGGACGATGGAAACACTTCGGCCAACACCGAGACGGCGGCAGAAAAGGGAATAAGACTTGCACTTAAGAACAAGGACGAGATAAAGGACGACGTAAAGTTCAAGATAGCCATGTTGTATTACGACGAGGTCAAGGACTACAGTGCGGCCAAGAAATATTTCAATATGGTTGATGAGAGCAAGGACTTCCCGGATCAGGCAAAGCAGGCAAAGTATTACGCTGCGATATGTGACAGCAAGATAAACAAGTCTGCAAGCTTTGATACGAACAAGGAAAATATATTTGCATTCCAGGATTACAACAGTGACAACATAGATGACACCAATCCTGACAAATACACCAATTACCTCAACATAGCTTACATATATCTTGGCGAGATATCCAATGATCCGGAGCTTGCGAACAGAATAGAGGTGCTGATGGATGAGGCGATGAAGAACCTGGACGACAACGCAGAGGTGCTGAACAGCCAGTTCCCGGCGGACAGAGGCGTAAAATACTACAATGGCCAGTATTCAGGAGTTATGTACTCAGTATATACAGAACTTGCCGAGAATGCGGATGATGCGGGCCAGCAGTTACATTATTACAACTCTGCGGCGAACAGTGCAGCGCTTTATCTGAACAGTCTGGATATAGAGGGCGAGAATGCGACAGAGACATCCAAGAAAGCATATTCAGAATACTCGGTGAACGAGGCTGAGACTTATATCAAGATGGCAGAGAACAGCGGCGATGACAGCTACTATGATGAGGCAGAGAGAATATATGGCAACGCTGAGACGACACTTGGAACCGATGACAACGCAGCGGTCGTGTACGTAAGCCATCTGAGTTATCTGGTCGATAGATATTCGAATAAATTTGGAAGCGATTCGGCAGCATGGAATGCCAGTGCCACAAGGGCTGTGAGGAAAGTGTACGAGAACGGTAACAAAGTTCCGGCACTTGCAAATGGTCTTAAGCAGGGATGGCAGTCGTTATCCAATGACCTGACAGTTAAGAGCATAGTAAATGGCAGTTCAAGGTCAACGAGCGAGTAAGGGAGGAGTGAAAGGTTATGGCAACAGTTTATAATGTAATGTTATATGGCGGCCTGGCACTTGCGATCGTATTCGCTATTGTGGCGGTGGTACTGTTCTTCGTGTTAAAGATACCGAAGGCGGTGGGAATTGCCACAGGCTCAACAGCCCGTAAGAAGATCGATGAGATCAAGGAGAAGGGCTATGAGAGTGTACAGGGAGGCGGTGCCTCCAAACAGGAGGCGATCAAGAACCATACATCCAGAATTTCGGTAAGGGATGTAAAGTCAACTGCAGCCGAAAAACATTCTGAGAAGGGAATGGCAAATTACGAGAAAGCGATAGCTGATCTCGGGAAAAAGAGACTGGAGGATGAAGGCGAGACTGCAACTGATATTCTCCGCGATGATGCCGAGGAGGCAACAGATATTCTGAGGGAAGACGAAGAGAATCTTGACATCAATGGCAGCAGCTTTGAGGAGGCGACAGACATCCTCAGAGAAGATGCGGATGAGGAAGCAACGGATGTACTCAGAAATGACGAGGCAGACGAGGAAGCAACGGACATACTCAGAAGTGATGAGGCGGACGAGGAAGCAACGGATGTACTCAGAAATGACGAGGCAGACGAGGAAGCAACGGACATACTCAGAAGCGATGACGCAGACGAGGAAGCAACGGACGTACTTAGAAGCGATGACGCAGATGATTCCACAGCCGTTCTTCAGGGAGGACGCGCAGCGAGCTTGGTAAGAATGATAAAGAATGTAATTATAGTACATTCCGATGAAGAGATATAGGAGGAGAGGGACATGAAAAAGGTTATGCAGAATAAATCACTTTTGCATCGACTGATCGCGCTTACGATGGCGGTAGTTATGACACTCACTCTTGTGGCGATCGATTCACATTTTCATTTGTTTGCGGAGGAGGAAGATATACAGACCATAGATGTAACGGCCATTGTAAAGGGCGATAAGGCGGATATGGTGTATGGCTTCAAGGATTTTGACAAGGCAATAAAGTTCAAGATCAAGTCCGACAAAGTTGACGGAATCGACAGCAGCAAGTTGGGAGTGGCTGTTTACAAAGGAGCTACAGCGGACGATAAGATCGCTACAGCCACAGATGCAGCAGGAAAGCTTGTCACATTTGATAATGTGTATGAGCTGAAGAATGACACAGCAGTACAGAAGATAGCTATTTACTATTATACAGGTACTGATGAGAGCGGTGATTTCGAGCTGCTTGGAACCATAAAGGTTGCCGTGGATAAGCAGGCACCTACAATATCGGTTGAGGCTGATGATAACTACAATCTTCACAACAAGGTGAGCGATGGCTATTATCTCCTGAACCTCACAAGCAGTGATGCCGACAGAACATTTGTGATAGACGCCAAGGATACCACAGATGCAGCAGAGGAAAATGCCACAGGAATAGACTATGTGGAGTATTCATCAGACAATGGAAAGACCTGGAGCAAGACTGAGAGCACATCCCAGTTTGTTGCACCTGATAAGAGTGGAGCATACAAGTTCAGAGCGGTCGATGTTGCAGGAAACAAGTCAGAGGAGACCAGTGTTATCGTCAAGAAGCTCAACGGAGCTCCTGTCATAACAAGTGTTACCCCTGAGATCATACAGAAGAACGGAGTGGATTACAGATTCCCTCAGCTCAAGGTAGATGATGCTTATAAGTTCACTGTACAGGTGAAGAAGGTTACAGCCGGCAGTGATAACACTGAGATAGATGACGTGAGCCTGTACTACAAGCTTACGGGTGCAGCCTCAGCAGTGGAGTGCACAGGCAAAAAGGCTGTGTCCGGCGGATATGAATATGAATTCGAGATAAGTGCACAGTGGTTCAAGAAGGACAATGCAGACAATGCAAAGAAGCTTGTCATTTACGCCAAGGAGAACGAGTTTGGCAATAACTCAGTCGGCGCAGATGAGGATGGCGACATTGTATTTGTAAAGGAAGGAAAGCCTGAACTCACAGTTACAGGCGGTTCCACAAGCTATGTGAAATCCACAAAGCTGACAGTGAAGGCAACTGGAGAGTATTCTTACATAGACACCGTGTCATACAGCGTGGATGGCAAGAAGGAAACGATCCTTGAAAAAGGAAACAAGTTCACATACAGCAGCGATGTCCGCGTGAGCGGTGGAGATGTCAAGGATTCAACAAAGTCAGACATATATCTGGCTGATGGAGAGCATACCATCACATTTGCGGCAAATGACTTCGCCGGAATAGAGGGCAGGATAGAGACTGTAGTCAAGGTGGATAATACAGCACCTGTTGTAAAGGTTACGGACAACGCCGGAACAGACAGGACAAACAATGATCAGCAGTACACAGTCACAGACGCAAAGGAAGCTGTTCTTAATATAAAGTACAGCGATGCCACATCAGGTGTTGCATCGGCGGTCGCTTCACTCAAGAAGGCAGATGCAAATGGATCATATACATCAGTCAAGAACTGGTATTCAACATCTACAGGTGACAATGGCCTGCAGAGCGGAAAAGAGATAAGCATAGATGGTTCAGGAAGTTATGTCCTGACAGTTGTGGTAACTGACGAGGCTGGAAATAAGACAGAGACGAACACATATGTGTATGTCAATGTGGATGGCCTTTCAGGAGAGAAGTTATCTGCGAACGGTACAGATGCTGACAACGGCGCTATATTCTGGAGAAATGATGATACTCTGACTGTAGAGGGTGCAGTATCAGGCTTCCAGCTTGCAGCAGATGACGCAAAGCTGGTGATCACCAGAACATCATTTGCAGGAAAGAAGGATAAGGCAGTTGAGGTAAAGGGTACAGTTGCCGCTGCATATGACAAGAATACGGTCAACATATCCTACGAGCTTCCAGATGAGGGTGTGTACGAGATCTCACTCATGGCGAGAATACACGATCCGAACAATGCTGACACGAAGTTCAAAGAAGTACAGAGCATAAAGGTTTACTATGATAAGACTGCACCGGCAAATGTGAAGCTGGAGTGTGCAAACCAGAAATACAAATCAGGATCGACATTCTATTACAGATCAAAGAGTGACGTGAAGATCAAGGTCTCTGGTTCCGATAACGATGACAGCAATGGCAAGGTTACATATACAGTAGGCAGAAGCAGCACAGCCGGATCACAGGACATTACAGGAAGCATTAATGTATCAGGAAATGATATAGAAAAGACACTGGATGCAAAGGCCCTTGGCATAACAGATGAAAATACAGAGTACACGATGACTGTTAAGCTGAAGGACAGAGCAGGAAACGAGAGCAAGGCCAGTCAGGAGATACACCTGATAGTTGATACCGTCAAGCCATCAGTGTCAATAGATGGAACTGCCGGCGGAAAGCTGATAAATTACTGGAATAACAGCAATGTGACCATAACAGCAAGGGGAACTGACAATTACTTCGTGGAGAAGTTCGTTGTGACAGGAACACGCGATGGCAAGAGCATAAGCAAGTATGAGCTGGATGAGGATTACACTGCAAATGCAGCAAAGTCCACAACATTCAGAGAGCCTGGACTTTATAATATCACGATCGTTGCTGTCGATGAGGTTGGCAATGAGTCGGGTAAGGCAACAACTTCATTTGTAATAGATAAGAAGAGCCCTGAGATATCAGTTGTGTCCGGTGGAAGCAGCAGATTCCTTAACAGGAGCAGAACTATTACATTTGGCATAGAAGACGATTATGGAATGGATACACAGAATGCGACGCTTAAGGTGTACTACAAGACCTACAGTGATTCAAACTGGTCAGAGACCACAGTTCCGTTCCAGACAGCAGATGGCAAGACCACTGCAGCATATAAGATGACAGCCAAGGGCGGCAAGGCAACTGTATATTATTTCACAGTTGAGGGAGCCGATAATTCCGGCAATGCACTGAAGCCGGCAGCAGACGAGGCGTTCGGTGTTCAGGAGGGCACAAGTGCTCTCAAGACAAAGAATTATTACGTCGACACCACAGAGCCACTTGTGTATGTGGACGATGATCCTGAGTACAGACTGGATAATAACAATTACTTCAAGACTTCAATATCATTCAGAGTTGGTGTGGAGGAACAGTTCAAGTCGCTTCAGAACACTATTATCACAGAGAATGATGGAAAAGTAGCAGTGGATGAGAATCCGCAATACTTCTATATAAAGAGTAACGGCGGAACATGGGGCAAGAAGTACACATATGATAGGGAAGGTGAGTATGATCTCACCATGACCGTTACCGACAAGTGTGGAAATGAAGGAACAACAGGAACCCATTTCTACATAGACAAGCACAAGCCTGAGATACAGCTTGGAAATGTCAACACTATAAACAACAGAGATGTGACAGTCCCTGTAACACTTACAGATAACATGAGAGGTGGAAAGTACACCATTCATGTAGTCAGAACAAATGAGGGTGGATCTGTTGTAGAGAACAGAGATATCAGAAAGAATGTTACCTGGGGAACAAAGGGCGATGGAGTCAGCACAGTCAGAGAGGTACTCAGCGGTGTGACATTTGACGCCCAGGGCGATTACACAGTCACCGTGTCCGCAGAGGATAAGGCGGGCAACAAGGCTGTGACCAGAATAGTGAAGTTCAGAATCGATAAGACTGCACCGGTTATATCGATTTCAGGAATGAACGACAGACAGACAACGGCGGTAAATGCAACCATCAGCATAGATGAGGCATTCTCATTTGCATATGAGAACAACAATCTTGCCGCAGATGCATTTAACGTGACAATAACTAGAAAGACGGACGGAACAGCGGCATCGAATATCGCTACGCTGGGAACAAGCAGCTTCTCAGGAAGCAATCCACATACCGCAACTTACAACTTTACAGAGGATGGCGAGTACACGATCACAGCAAATGCAAGAGATCTTGCAGGAAATGTGGCAGCCAGCCAGACCAAGACCTTCAAGGTTGACTCAAAGGCACCTGTTGTAAAGGTGAGCGCAGTGGATAAGAACAACAAGGAAGTAAAGAATTACGACCCAATAGGAAGTATGGATTCTTCCGCACCGAACTATGTTGATATGTCACTGAGCGTTCAGGAGTCATTCTTCTCGACAGATGATGTGAAGATAACCGTGAAGAAGGACAGCAAGGATGTGTCATCATCATACTTTACAAATTACAGCAATTCTTCAGAGCTCAGCACAGGAAGCCAGAGATTCTCTGAGGATGGTGTATACGAGGTGTCAATAACAGCGCAGGATGAACTGGGAAATAAGGCTGATGATTACAGCCTGGTATTCACAGTCGATAACACACCACCTGAGCTCAAGGCTACATCGACACTTGCCGGATTCATGAGCAAGAGCATTGCAAGCGATGACGGAACACTGCTTCTCAATGCATCAGATTTTGCTGATATACGAGACAAGGGCTACGAAGCACTGTGGGATGTAAGTGATACTTCAGACTTCTCGGTTGACGCCAAGATAGACGGAGTAAATCTTATCGATTTCTCAGATATGACAGACGGATATCACAAGATAACACTTACAGTAACTGACAAGGTTGGACACACGGCAACACAGGAATTTGATTATACGTATGATGGTACTGCACCACGAATCATCATAACAGGTGTTGAGGATGGAGAGACTCTCAGAGAGCCATTCAACATGACGATAGGTCTTGAGAATGAGGAAGACGAGATCACATCCATCGTTATAAATGGCAATACCATAGATCCTGCAAGCTATCAGGCAGATAACAAGTATGAGATGCAGGTAGACCAGTATGATACATACACGGTTGAGGTAACAGCTCAGGATAAGGCCGGTAATATAGCGACAACATATGACAGAGAGACAGGAGAGGTATTCACCTTCAAGCTCAGCGAAAAGATGTCACCGGTTGTGCTGATCATAATAATAATCGCAGCGATCCTGCTTCTTGCATTGCTTGCATTTATCATCATAGCTGGCAGAAGAAGAAAGAAAAACGCCGCTGCTTAATGTAGGAGAAAGTGCTATGTACAGGGCAGTTGTATTTGATATGGACGGCGTGTTGGTAGACACGGAGAAGATATACAGGAAGTGCTGGAAGGAAAACGGCATGAGCATAGGAATTCCTGAGGCACAGATGGAAAATGTATGTGACCGGGTGGCTGGAGGCAACAAGACCTCCAACGCCCGGGTATTTAAGGAAATAATGGGCGAAGATTTTGATTATCTTGCGTTCAGACAGAGAACAATGGATCTGTTCGATGAACATGTGGAAAAGTATGGAATAGACATAAAGCCACATGTCGAGGACACGCTGAGATTCTTAAAAGAACACGGCGTGAAGATAGCACTTGCAACCTCCACTGCGAGGACGAGGGCGCAGCAGAGACTTGATAGCGTTGGAATAGCCGGATACTTTGATGAAAAGGTATGCGGAGACGAGATCACCCACGGAAAGCCGGAGCCTGATATATATCTGAAGGCCTGCGGGAAGCTGGGCGTAAACCCGGACGAAGCGGTGGCCGTTGAGGACTCTGTGAATGGTATCATATCTGCCAGCCGGGCAGGGCTATGTACGGTCATGGTGGTGGATCTGATAAAACCAAATGGTATCACGCGCGAGCGTGCATACAAAACCTTTTATGATATAGAAGATATATGCAGCCTGTTTGAGTAAACAGGCTGTATTTTTATTAATAAAATGAGGAGGAACATCATAATAATGTAAAGAGTAAAGAATATGGCGGTAGTATGTCTGTAAGTCAGAAATTTATGGGAGTTGTAAAGGGACTGATCCTGTCCTATCTGCTCACGATAATCATGCTGTTTATAACGGCGGTGGTCGTATACAAAGTGGGGATAAGCGATAAGGTGCTCGGTATACTGGTTGTTGTGATATACATAGTGGCCACATTTGCCGGGGGCTTTGTTACGGGTAGAAAAGTCAGGGAGAAGCGTTTCCTGTGGGGGATGGTGTATGGCCTGACTTACATATCGGTCGCATTGACCGTGTCGGTGCTGTTTACAGGTTCAGGCGATAGAGAGGGAATAGCAGTTATAACCAAGTGTATTATGTGCGTTGCAGGCGGGATGCTGGGGGCTATGCTCAGTTAAAAAAAACTTTTACTTTATATATCTTTGTGTTATAATCCCGATATATGACATAAAAAGAGAGGTGTATCCAGAATGAAGAGAATTAAAACACTCACAAACAGGACTATGAAGAATACAATGGTCAAGGGTGGATGTGGCGAGTGCCAGACATCATGCCAGTCAGCTTGTAAGACATCATGCACAGTTGGTAATCAGAGCTGTGAGAATGTTAACAACAAGTAATTTGTAACAGGTTTGTATTTGATCAGCTAAAGGGGACCGTCGTTTATGATGACAGTCCTCTTTAGTGCGTGTATAAGGGTGCCGTGTGTGGCGCCTTGAATTAGAATTTCACGGATAGATCCGATGGAATATATTGAAGGAGAATTATGGTTCATCAGTACAAGAACAACGGTTATAATATAGTGCTTGATGTCTGTAGTGGTTCTGTACATGTCGTAGACGATCTTGTCTATGATATTATTTCTTTATATGAGGAGAATGATAAAGAGCAGATTATAAAGGCACTGTCACAGTATGACAGCGCAGATGTTTCCGAGGCTTATGACGAGGTAGCCCAACTGGTAGAGGACGGAACATTATTTACAGATGACGTATACAAAGATTATATTATAGATTTCAAGAAGAGAAAGACAGTTGTCAAGGCGTTGTGTCTGCATATCGCCCATGACTGTAACCTTGCCTGCAGATACTGCTTTGCCGGTGAGGGAGAATATAAGGGAGACAGGGCGCTTATGTCACTTGAGGTGGCAAAGAAATCCCTGGATTTTCTGGTTGCGAATTCCGGTTTAAGAAGAAATCTCGAGGTGGATTTCTTCGGCGGTGAGCCGCTTATGAACTGGGATGTAGTCAGGAAGACCGTGGAATACGGAAGAAGCCTTGAGGAGAAGTATGACAAGAAGTTCAGATTCACACTTACTACCAACGGAGTGCTTCTGAATGACGAGATCATGGAATTTGCCAACAGAGAGATGGCGAACGTGGTGCTCAGCATAGATGGAAGGAAGGAAGTCCACGACTACATGAGACCTACCAGGAATGGCAAGGGAAGTTATGATGTGATACTATCCAAGTTCCAGGAATTTGCCAAGAAGAGAGCAGGCAAGAGCTACTACGTAAGAGGTACTTACACTCATAACAATCTTGATTTCTCACAGGACGTGCTTCATATGGCGGATCTGGGATTTGACCAGATATCCGTTGAGCCTGTTGTATCACTTCCGGACGAGCCATATGCTATAAAGGAAGAGGATATACCGGTACTGCTTGAGCAGTACGATATCCTGGCTAAGGAGATGATCAAGAGACATAAGGAGGGAAGAGGCTTCAATTTCTTCCACTTCATGATAGATCTTGAGGGTGGACCTTGCGTAGCCAAGAGACTTTCCGGTTGTGGTTCAGGTACAGAGTACATGGCGGTCACTCCTTGGGGAGACCTTTATCCTTGCCATCAGTTTGTTGGTGAGGATGATTTCTGTATAGGAAATGTATTCGATGGAATCAAGAATCAGGATATAGTCAATGAATTCAAGCTGTGCAATGTATATGCCAAGGATAAGTGTAAGGACTGCTTTGCAAGATTCTATTGCAGCGGTGGCTGTGCGGCCAACTCATACAAGTTCCACGGCAATATACTTGATGCATATGACATAGGTTGTGAGCTTCAGAAGAAGCGTATAGAATGTGCAATCATGCTGAAGGCGGCTATGGCCGATGAGGCAGAAGAGGAATAAAAAGGGTAAAAGGAGAAGACGATGAAGAAGACAAAGAGAAACGCTGTGCTCGTCATCATTGCCTTTCTGCTTATACTGGGTGTTGCTATATATACAGCAATATTCGGTGTTGCAGACAGAGGTAAAGTCGAGTACATCAAGCTTGGACTTGACCTTAAGGGTGGTCTGAGTGTAACTTACGAGATTCAGGAGGATGATTACAGCGACAAGGATCTCGAGGATACCAAGTATAAGATTGAGCAGCGTGTAGAGGCCTACACCAATGAGTACTCAGTCTATGAAGATGGAGACAAGAAGATCACAGCAGAGATCCCGGGTGTAACAAATGCAGATGAGATACTTAATGCTCTGAATATTGAGGGAAAGCTTGAGTTTCTTGATCCGGACAATTATACAAAGTGGTCACAGGGACAGGAGTATGAGGCTGCTCTTACAGGAGATGACATCAAAAATGCCACAGCCGGAATTGACTCAGATAACGGCAATGACAATGTGGTACAGCTTGCATTCACCGATGAGGGAGCTCAGAAGTTCGCTGATGTTACCGCGGCAAATGTTGGGAATATAGTATACATTATATATGACAACAAGGTCGTAAGTGCACCAACAGTACAGTCAGCCATAACAGGCGGAAGCGCAGAAATCAACAAGATCGGAAGCTACGAGGAGGCCGAGCAGCTTGCTACTACTATCCGTATCGGAGCACTTCCTCTTACACTTAAGCAGGTTCGTTCCAATATAGTAGGTGCTACACTTGGATCAGATGCCATCAGCACAAGCCTTAAGGCAGGTGCGATCGGTATTGCACTTGTATTTCTTATCATGATCATAGTATTTAGGATCCCAGGTCTTGTGGCATCATTTGCTCTGGCATTCTACACAATACTTGATCTGCTGGTACTCAATCTGTTCAACGTAACACTGACACTTCCTGGTATAGCTGGTGTTATCCTGTCAGTAGGTATGGCGGTCGATGCCAACGTAATCATATTCACGCGTATCAAAGAGGAGCTGGCGGATGGCAAGTCCGTAAAGCAGGCTGTAAAGGGTGGTTTCCACAATGCCCTGTCAGCCATCATAGATGGTAACGTTACAACACTTATAGCAGCTCTTGTACTTGGAATATTCGGAACAGGTACTATCAAGGGATTTGCGATCACACTGGCTATCGGTGTTGTTCTTTCAGTATTCACAGCTCTGGCAGTCAGCCAGTCACTGCTCACAGCGCTTGTAAATCTCGGCGTTACAGATGCCAAGTATTTCGGCGTTGCAAGAGAGCCAAAGAAGACAAACTTCGTGAAGGCAGGTAAGTTCTGTATGCTCGGATCACTCATTGTGATCATCGCATGCTTCTGTATGATGCCTGTTAATAATAAGTCAAAGGGTTCACCACTTAACTTCAGTGTTGAGTTTGCAGGCGGTACAAGCCTTACAGTAGGTTTTGACAAAGAGTACTCACTTAGCGAGGCTGAGAAAGATATAGTTCCTGTCATTGCAGAGGCAGCCGGTATCGGTGAAGCGGGAATATCAGTACAGACAGTATCAGGTACAAATGAGATCGTGTTCAAGATGCCTGAGCTTTCAGATGACGGAACAGATGACTCACAGATGTCCAAGGTGCGCAGCGCACTCACAGACAAGCTTGGCGCAGATGTCAAGGAGGCAAACGTAATAAGTGGATCAGTCAGCAGCGAGATGTCCAAGAACGCTATATTCTCAGTCATCCTTGCAGCTATCCTGATGCTTATATACATTGCTATCAGATTCCATGATGTGAAGTTTGGTGCAAGTGCAGTTATCGCACTTCTCCACGATGTTGCGATGGTATTCTGTCTGTATATTATACTGAGACTTACAGTTGGTAACACATGTATCGCATGTCTGCTTACCATAGTGGGTTACTCGATCAATGCGACTATCATCATATTCGACCGTGTAAGAGAGAATATAGGTGTTATGAAGCCTAAGAAGGCCACATACAAGGATATAGTCAACCTGAGTATCAACCAGACCTTCAGCAGAACAATATATACATCACTCACAACATTTGTTACAATATTCGTTCTGTATATCATGGGAGTGGCATCCATCAAGGAGTTCGCTCTCACACTTATGGCTGGTGTAGTTATCGGTGCTTACTCTTCAGTATGTATCACAGGACCACTCTGGTACTACATGAAGACAAAGCTTGGCAAGACAGAAAAAGATGCTTAATAGAATAAAGTTATCGGGCGGATGTCAGATGACAGATGATAACAGGCTTCCATGGCAGAGATGCTGTGGAAGCCTGTTGTATTATTGGGAGATGGAAGAGATATGAATTGTAAAGCAGTGGTGTTTGATATGGATGGAGTCATCCTCGATTCAGAACAATTGGTTGTCAAGAGCTGGCAGAAGACAGCGGACAAATATGGCATAGAGGACATAGAGAGCTTCTGTATGGCTGCCCTTGGACTCAACCGTGAGGCGGCGAAGAAGCTGTTCGTGCTGATGTACAAAGGAAGATGTGATGAAGGACAGGATACATTGGATGAGGAGAGATATGAGAGCCTCAAGGTTGAGATGGCGGCGGAATTCCACCGGGCAGCGGCAGAGGGAGAGCTTGTGTTGAAGCCGGGAGTTACGGACATGCTGAAGATGCTCAGGGATAATTGCATACCATGTGCCCTTGCCACATCCACCAGAAAAGAGGTAGTCACCATGGAGCTCATCAACCTCGGGGTGATAGATTACTTCGACAAGCTTGTATGTGGAGACATGGTAGATCGGAGCAAACCCGCACCGGATATATTCCTGAAGGCCTGTGAAGAGCTTGGAGTTGAGTCGGAGAGTGCATGGGCGGTGGAGGACTCATACAACGGAGTCAGAGCAGCATATGCGGCAGGGATGAAGATTGCCATGATCCCGGACCTCGTGCAGCCGGATGATGAGATGAGGGATAAGGCAGATTTTATATTTAAGAATATGAATGAGTTTCAAGAGTATATTCTTGAGTCCATCAGAGCATGACAGATGGATCCGACGAACAAAAAAAGAACTCCTGATGCAGAGAGAGCAAAATCTCTGTAACAGGAGTTCTTTTAGTTAGTTTTTAGGGGTTTAAGGGGACTGGTGAGGTCCCATATATAATATGTAAGTCCCGGCAAAGGACTGACATATTTTGATCTAATGGGTCAGTTAGATCAATGACTCGTAGAGCTTGGTGATATCCTCCACGCTAGTCTCCTTTGGATTGCCTGGACGACATGCGTCATCGTAGGCTGACTGTGCCAGGAATGGAATATCCTCTGGCTTTACAATGTCTTTAAGGTCTGTAGGAATGCCTACATCGATGGATAACTGGCGTACTGCGTCAACTGCAGCTTTTCTGTATTCTTCCTGGGTCATGTCGTCTACGCCCTTGACGCCCATGGCTCTTGCTATCTCACGATACTTTTCTCCTGTTGCTTCTGCATTGTATTCCATTACAGTAGGCAGGATAATCGCGTTGGCAACACCGTGAGGTGTGTCATACAGAGCTCCCAGTGGATGAGCCATGGAATGAACGATTCCAAGACCTACATTTGAGAAGCCCATGCCTGCAACATACTGGCCAAGAGCCATATCTGCACGGCCCTCAGGTGTATTGGCAACAGCCCCTCTGAGCGAACGGCTGATGATCTCGATTGCCTTGAGGTGGAACATGTCTGACAGCTCCCATGCGGCTGCGGTGATGTA
>ULSX01000480.1_pt1 | contig 17688 bp, 7 predicted proteins | sample 1957031 | NCBI WGS metagenome assembly ULSX01 (sample SAMEA4835718, study PRJEB28245) | human gut metagenome | biome: gut microbiome; material: fecal sample | place: Denmark | collected 2008 | reverse complement strand
GTGCTCTTCCCGTCTTGTAATCGATGACTCTGATGCGTTCAGAGATGTTCGATATAGGAGAAATGGCATCCAGACGGTCAATGAAACCACCGATCTTGAACTGCTTTTCGCCCCTGCTTGTGTTGACTTTCAGTGTATCTGAAACTACCAGCTCCATACCGATGATGGTAAATGGTGTCTGGCGTCTGTCTATGGAGATGAGCTGTCGCAAATAGCTGGCTATTACCTCCTTGTTGATGAGTTGCAGACCGTTGTATTTCGGATGATAGTCGTTGTTGCCTACCTTGAAGAGCTCTTCTCTGAAGGCCTGATCTACCAGTCTATCTACCAGCATCTTATCCTTCATTGCCTGGTCCAGGATGTCTGCAGTGATGACGATTGGGCGGATGAGCTGCTGCTTTCCTTTCTCATCTGTCTGGATATCGCTCTTGCTGGCAAAGCCATAGTAGAAAAGTTCGGCTGCCCGATGGAAAATGTTTCCGAAGATGCGGTTATCTACTTCGTCTTCATCTATTTCATCCGGTTCCAGCAACCCCTTTACATATTTATAATAGAACTGCTTCTGGCATCTCTGGTATGTATTGAGAAAAGTAGGTGTGAGCATTCTTACGTCGTCAAGTACCTTCATCACTTCTTCGGTCTTTGGCTCTTCGTCGTATGCCGGGCGAAGGGGTTTCTGACCAGCGATGAGGGTCTTGCGAACGATAGGATGCTGACTTTCTACCATCAGCTGGAGCATGAATCTGCTCATCTCGCCCGATTGACCATCTTCCGTAGCATTGTTGTAGGTAAGCGTGATGTCATGGGCACGCTGCAACATACTGTGGAAGTAGTAGGCAAAGATGGCTACCTTGTTTTCTACGGTGGTGAGACCGTAAGCCTTGCGCAGGGAGTAAGGGATGAATGAAGAATCGTTCACGCCCTTTGGAATTTTGCCTTCGTTGCAGGATAGAACCAGGATATGGTCGAAATCGAGGTTTCTGGTTTCGAGTACACCCATTACCTGTATTCCTTCTGCCGGCTCGCCATGGAATGGTATGCTTGTGGTCTGGATGAGCTGCTGTATCAGTCGCTCCAGAGTGATGGTATCTACCTCTAGGTCGCCGGATGTGATGAGTTCCTGCAGGCGGTTGAGTAGGGTGTAGGTGCGATAGAGTGATTCGTGGAATAGCGGATCATTCAAATCCTTTGCCTGGGTTCCTATCATGCGCAGAATATCAAGCAAGTAGCTGATGAGCTGCTTGTTGTAGCTGCTTTGCGTGGCTTCTGCCGTCTGCTCTTCCAGGTTTCTGAAAAGCAGAGAGAGTCCTTCGTCTCCATCCATGCTGAGGAAATCGCGCGATGGGTAGAAGCGTTTCTGCTCTTCCAGCTTTTCAAGCAGGTCGGCATATCGAGAGCTGATGAATCTCGTATAGGGATGACGCAATGCTGTGAGCACGTAATGAAGACGGTAGGTCTCGCTATGCAGTGGATGACCTATTCCCTGCAACTGGATGAGTTGCTGGATGAGACTGTAGAAAGGTGTTTGCTGCAAAGGATAACCTATCGTGATATTGACGCTTTTCACCTCTTCCGGAAGTGAATGTATCACACTCTGCAAGAGGTTTTCGTCGCTCAGTACGATGGCTACATTGCGCCCCATCTTGTAGCGGTTGTGTTCCTTGAGCCAGGCGTTTACGTATCTGGCCTGGATGTTCTCTGTTGGTGCAGATATGTAGGTGATATCCTTGTTCTTCGACATGTTGTCGTAGATGTCTTTCTGCGGATAGCTGGCAAGTTCGTTGGGATAGTGCTTCAGATACTGACGGATGTAGTGGCCGGCTTCATTTTGTCCCTCCATATAGTACTTGTCGTAATCCCAGTAGAAAAGGGCTTTGCCCTGTTTCAGCAGTCGGTCGCATAGTGTCTGTTCTACTATCTGCATCATATTGAAACCGATGAAGAGATACTTCTTGTAATGGAAGTCTATATCTTCATCGTTTACTACCTTGCGATAGAGTGCTCCTTCATAAGCCAGTTGCTGTTCAGCCAGTTTCTGGTTGAATCCTACGTAGATATCGTAGAAATGTGACCATAACTGCAGGAATCGCTTCTTCAGTTCTGTATTGTGATCATCAGAGAAATTGCTGAAGAATTTCTTGATCATTGCTTTCTGATAGTCTGTGAGATAAGAAACATCGTCGAGTTCATGGATGTCACTCAGATTGGCAAAGAGCAGTTTGGCATCTACCATGTTCTTATCTACATCGTCAAAATCGGCAAGGAGGAGCTGGCCCCAACCGTAAAAGTGGTCGAGGGTCTCATCAATGCCTGTGCATGCTACGAATACCTTGTGCAGGTCGCAGATAGACTTGATTGGGTCAGCAACCTTCAGGTCGGAGTGTCGGCGGAAGAGGTCGCTGATGGTGATGTATGTGGGAGTCCAGATTGGCTTGCCGGCCAATTGCGCCAGATAGGTATTGAGGAAGAGCGCTGCACGCTTGTTTGGAAAAACCACTGCGATGTCGCTCATGTTGGTGCCGTATTTTGCCAGCATATCCTGGGCTACTGTTTTCAAGAATGCTTTCATTGTATATTGTTTTTTATTATCTTTGCATTTCTTTTATTCATCTATAATACTTCTTCTATTTTGTTCGGATAAACATACCAGAGGTATCCCTTGACATGAGCGTGGCCCATACTTTCGAGCAGCTTCATATAGCCTTTTATCTGGTCGTGGTACTCCGGCTTTGGTTTACCGAATTTGAAATCTACCACCACGGTTTCGTGCTTATCTTTCATCACTCGGTCTGGGCGATGCTCTACTATGTTTCCGTCCTTGTCTGTGCTGATGATGGAACACTCATTGAAAACATTCCATCGGTCAGAGAACCAGTCGCTTACCTTGTCTGATTCCAGACGTTTGCGAATCATCTTCTCAACTCTGTCTCGCGAGATGTTTTCATCGTAGAGAACTCCATCAAGTTCCAGCTGTTTCAGCGCTCCTTCAATATCATCTCTTGTGCGGATGGTAGAGAAGAGGCTGTGCAGTACCGTACCCATCTTGATGTAGAATTTCTGCTGTTCTTCCTGTTCGTCTCCTTTGATGAGGTCGCGGCTCTTGTTACTCTGTCTGAATTCTGGAAGCTTAGGTGATACATTGATATCTATCTGCATCATTTCTGCAGGCATGGTAAAGACATTTCTGTTGATTTTCATCTCCATCTTTACTTTCTGCTTGGGTACCACCGGTTCGCCATATTTAAAGATGATGTCGTTGGTCTTGCTGTCTGTACCGATGCCTTCCAACTCTACATTTACCGCGTCGGTAAGCATTTCGTATGCTTCTTTCTCTGCATTTTGCTTCAGCTTCTCAGCAACAGTTTCCAGTGATTTTTCGATGATTCCCGAACGGTAGGCGGTAGATGCGCGTTTGCCGAAGACATAGAGATTATGACTGGCTCTTGTGAATGCCACATAGAGCAGGTTCAGATTATCTACAATGTTCTGCAGATGCTCGTGATGATAGTCATCTTCATAGATGCTTCCTTTCATCTGTTTGGCACTGAAATCTACAGGTACCAGAGGCAGTTCGTTGTAAGGAGCTTCCTGAGGAGTACACCAGATGGTATTGGCTTTCTCCAGCTGCCAGTCGCAGTATGGCATGATGACATGGTCGTATTCCAGTCCCTTACTCTTGTGGATGGTGATGAGTCGGATACCCTCGATGCCGTCACTATGGATGCTTTTTTCGTGGAGATTGTTTTCCCATTCCTGGAGAAACGCCTCGATGTCGCTGCTGTTGTCTGTCAGGAAGGAATTCAACTTGTCGTAGAAGGCACATACGTAGGCACTCTGTACTTTCATATCTTCTATCTCGCCAAGGTGAAGTTCCGTAAACAGTCTTTCGGTCAGGTCGAGTAGAGGCATCTCCAGCAATTTCTGTCGATTCTCAGTGATTAGCTCAACCACCTTTTCATCTTCGAGATAAGTATGGGCAAACTTCAAGAGTGTGGCGCGGGCAATATCGTCGGCAGGGTGCATCAGCAGCTTCAGGGCTGTGATGAGTATTTGTACTGCCTGCGAAGCGTCGAGGCGGAATGCCTCGTCTGAAACCATCTCATAGTCTGAATGCTCCATAAAGTAGGCTGCGATATCCTGGATGGTGCGGTTGTTGCGCACGAGGATGGCGATACGATGGGTTGGAACACCACGTGCAGTCAACTCATCTACTGTCTGCAGACAGAGTTGCATCATGCGGTCTTCTTTATTTTCTGCATCATTTTCATCGTCCTCTTCCTGTGTCTTGAGGAGTCGCACCTCCACATATCCCTGCACCTTTTTCTTCTCCGGAACTTTCTGTTCTACATCGGCATAGGCTGTAAGCAGTTGCTGGGCAGTTTCCGGTATCGTTTCTGCCAGTTCGTTATATTCCTGCTGGGCGGCTTCTACGAAGAAGGCATTGTTGAAGTTGATGACATTGCGGTCTGAGCGATAGTTGGTGGCAAGGGTCTCTACATCCAGTTGTTTCTTCGGATTGTCAAACTGATCTTCTATGTTGTTGAGAAGTCGCCAGTCGCCTGAGCGCCAGCGGTAGATGCTCTGTTTCACGTCGCCTACAATCAGATTGCCTGCATCTTCGCGGCTCATCGTTTCTTCCAGCAGCACCTTGAAGTTTTTCCACTGTATGGTGCTGGTATCCTGAAACTCGTCTATCATCACGTGGTTCAGCTGGGTACCGATTTTCTCGAAGATGAAAGGTGAGTCGCTGCCTTGGATGAGTGAGTGAAGCAATGTCTGTGTGTCGCTGAGCAGGAAGCGGTTAGCCTCCTGGTTCATTTCTCTCACCTTCTTGTCTATGCTGCCCAAGAGGCGCAGCTGGTTGAGGTGCTTGATGGTGAGGTTGGCGCTCTTGTACATTCTTTCCAGCATGTGGCGGTGCTCTTCCGAGAACTGGAGGATAGGATGTAGAACATTCACCACATGCTGATAGAGTGGAGAATCGTTCTTGACTTCCGATTTCTTGACCCAGTTTTCCGGATTATCCAAGCATTTTGCTAAAGTCATGTTTTTGACGTCATCGTCTCCGTATTTTCCGTTTCTCAATTTATTGAAGTAGCTCCAGATACCCCTTTTCTTGTTGTTGAGGTCATCGGCCGAATATCCTTCCTCTTCCAGCGCATCGAAAAAGGAAGCTGCGATTTCTTCGAATTGTTCTTTAGCCTGGTTTCGGGTATCCTTCATCTTGTCTTTGAATGCTTCGAAGAAGCCTTCTTCTTCCATTCGTTTTGACAGCTCGTCGGCGTGCTCCTTGTAGTAATCACGGAAGATGTGCTCACCAAAGGACTTGATCTGGCCGATTACATTCCAGCTCTTGTCGTCTGCGATGTTTTCCTTGATGTAATCCATAATCCAGAAAAGCAGTTTGTCGGTGCTTTCCAGACTTTCTATCAGTTCATCCACAGCTTGCTGTTCCACCTGATAATCGTTCAGTCCGATGCGCAGGTTGGCTGTGAGGTCGAGTTCTCGTGCCAGATTTCGCAAGACACTCTGAAAGAAGGTGTCGATGGTTTCTACTCTGAAATAGTTGTAGTTATGGATGAGCAGGCGCAATGCCTCTTCCGCATTCTTTCTGATCTGTTTTTCCGAAAGATGGGGGAGTGCGACATGTATCTGTACCAGATATTGGTCTGATTCGGGCAGCTCGTGGGCAATGCCATAGAGCTGTCCGAGAATACGCAGTTTCATCTCTTCTGTAGCCTTGTTGGTAAAGGTTACAGCCAGGATGGTGCGATAGGCGTGGGGATTGTCTATCACCAGGGTCATGTATTCGCGGGCAAGGGTAAAGGTCTTACCCGAGCCCGCACTTGCCTTGTAAACGGTGAGTTGTGAATTCATATATTGTTCTTTTTTTTCTTTTGATTTATAAGGGAATATCCCGTAACGGATTCTACCAGTTTCTGAAAAGTTCGAAGCCGAAGCGGCAGCCTACGCCATCAAACTTTCCCTGTCTGAATGCTGCGAAGAAGCCGAGCGATATCAGACGCGTGCTTACACCATAGCCCCATTCTGTATAAGGGTAGAGGTGTTTTACCACCAGACCGCTGGTATAGAGTCTTTCTGATTCTACATATCTGCCTATCAGCGGAAGCCAGGCGGCAAGAATCATCGGAGATTCATAGGTGAAGTTGGCACGCAGGTAATAGTTGCTGGCATTATACCAGTAGGACGACAGCAGTTCGAAATCGCCCGACCATTCATCGTTCCAGCCTCCCGGAATATTGTTGTCGTGGAAGTTGGTGTAATCTACGAAGTCCCAGTGTGCTCCTCTTCGGGTATAGAAACCTGTTCCGAAACGCATCGAGTACGATTGCCTGCGGGAAGAATAGAGAATCGTCTGGGCATCAAACTCGGCTCTTCCGTAGTCGATGTTGCTGCCCAGCAGGTTTTTGAAACCCTGCTCATAGTCGAGTTTCAGCACGATGCCTTTCTCTGCTTTAGGTCTCCATTCTATTCCGATGGCAGGAGCCACAGACTTGTATTTATCCGGATAGCCTATGGATTGATAGAAGTCCGGACGGATGGCAATGCGGTTGTGCGCTACCATTCCCAGTTCCATCGCCCAATGTGGGGAGAGGCGCCAGTGGTTGGTGAGTCGCATGTAATTATCCTTGAATTCCGTAAAGGTGGATTTTCCCATCAGAAGAGAAGGTATCTCCGCTGGCGAGAACCCTCCAATGCTGTCTTTCGGATCCATGTATCCCAACGCCTGGCGAGCCAGTTTGTTGGTATTGATGCGGTTGCCGTTACCGATTTCCAGCTGCAGATAACCTTCATGACGGGTATTGTAGTTGAGTCTGACAGGAATACTGTAGTAGAAACGATGCTGGCGGAAACTGTAACCGCCTTTTATTCCGGCAGAAAGCTGGATGTTGTCATTGAAGGCATACCGTCCGTTGATCTTGAACTTATACACCACACCCTTGGATTCCGAATAACCCATATATAATGGATTGAACAATGGGTCGATGCGGAAATAGCCCTGCTGCTGTTTGCCGAAGTCGCTGGAAATTCTGTTCAGCAGGTTATCGCCTACGATATCCCAGAGCACATCTTTTGCGAAATCTTTCTTTTTTTCTCCCTGTGCTGCGGCTTTCCTTTTTCGCTCTTCCTGTCTGTCGTAATAGATGCGATAGATCATTTCCTCATCGGTATTCAGCTTGATGGGGCGCACTTTCGACATCATGGCGGTATCTGCGCTATTCTTGATAGTATCTTCCAGTACTTTTGGCAGATCATATATGGTGGTGTATTTGCCGGTAATCTTATTGCCCATGAAACTGAAGTTGGCGCGCATGTCACACTTGACAGGTCCCAGCGACTTGTAGCCTTCCTTGCCCATCATCACGGAGATGTAGAAACGGGTCATATCGTATTCTCCCTCGAAGTCGCACATCTGAATCTGTCCGTTTTGGATGCGGACGATCGCCCTGGTCTCTACCAACTGGGTGTTTTTGATGCGTGGGTAGGCATAAACCTGAGCCATACCATAGAGCAGTGGCGTGACGGAGTACTTGTAGTATCGTCTGTTGGAACGATGGAAAGGGGAGAGGATGTTCTCCTGGAAGAGATTTTCCCCATACACATTCGGCGTCATGTAGTTGAGCGCGGCGCTCATCGTACTTTTGCGGTGTGGAATGGTACTGAGATTGAGCAGTCGGTGGATGACAGGTGCTCCCTTCTCATTCACTTCGATGCGGTTGTAGAATTCGCTGATAAACTTTCTACCTGCTCCGTAGGAGATGGCGTACATGGTAGGAACGAGAGCCAGAGTGGCGTTTCGCTTGTTGGTACGCATCTGGAATTTGGTGTAGGCATAGCTCGAATTGCTTCCTCTTCCCGTAGTATCTATCTTTTGGGCATAACAGAAGATACGCTGCATCACGGAGTCTGTGATGGCGTCCTTAGCCTTCACTCTTCTGGCTTCTGTTGTCAGAGGAAAGCTGATAGTCAAAAGGATGACAGCCGCTATGATGCGAATCAGTTGTATCTTCATATTTATCTATAAAAAAATCGGGTGAGGCTGAGTTGCCACACCCGATTGCAAAGTTAATGTAAATATCTTGAAAGTCCAAACTTTTAGCTTGATATTATACTTTTTTATCCTATAAAAATGATCTTGTAACTACTCTGCACCCATAGAAGTACCTCTATGGGCATGAGTATTCGTCTTACCGTTGTTATATTATCTTTACAAGATAAATGCTTCGTAAAAATCCCTTAATGAGATATTTTCAAACCCTTAAGGAAAAATCTTTTTTTCCTTAAGGGAAAATATAAAAACCCTTAAGGGAAAAAATAGAATCTCTTCTTCCCCCATTTTACGGGTGTTTGAAAAGTTTTTTATTCGTTTGGAATAATATTTACATAGCTTTTTAGCAGGCTACGGCAATCGTAAGGTCATGGCTCAGCAGATGAGTGGCGCTAGCTAGTCTTTTCTCTGAGATATGCGCATAGCGCTGCGTGGTACTGATGTTTCTATGACCCAGCAGTGTGGAGATAGTATATAGGTCGGTGCCCTGCGCCAGCAATAGCGAGGCGCAGGTATGGCGTAGGCAATGGAAGGTGAAGTGCTTGCAGGTGATATGGCAGTCCTCCAGCCATACTTTCAGATGCTCGCTCAGATGGTGGGATGAGAGCTGGGAGAAGAAGTAGCCTCCCGGCTCTTTGCAGTCTTTCTCCAGCTGCTGCAATATCTGGTAGGCGAGGTCGGAGAGCGGAACCTTGTGCCAGCGCAGCGTCTTTCTGATCTTCTTATATATATAAGGTGTACCTTCTATCTCTATGATGTCGTCATGGTTCAGACTCAGGATATCGCTTTTCCTGAGTCCTGTAAGACTGCTCAGCAATACTGCCTCCTTTAATTGTGGAGTCTTGCAGGGTGTCTGTTTCAGCGTGATGAGATCTTCCATGGTCAGTGTTTCCTTTTCCTTATAGTGTGGATGGATTCTGTAGCTGCTTGGCAGCCGGTCGAACGGGTTCTGATCCAGCAATCCCTGTCTCACGGCTTCTCTCAATACCGATTTCAGGATATTCACCTTCAGATGGATGGTGCTGTCGGATAGTTTTCCGGGTGCTTTCATGTTCTTATGCAGGTCGTGGGCTGATCGGAGGTAGTCGATAAACTGCTTGACGGTTTCCACATCCACCTTTTTCAGCAGAATGTCGCTTCCGCCGAAGGTCTCCAGGTGCTTCAGCATGCCCAGTACGCTGCCGCATCTTCCCTCATATATTTTCTCTCCTTCCTTGCGTCTTTCATCCGCATAGCTTCTGGTAAACTCTCCTAATGTAATACCTTTTGATTTTTTGCGTGTGTCTGCTACGAATTTCTTGATTCGGCTAAAGAATGAAATCTTCATCATATCGTTTGTTGTTTAAAAAATGCTTTTTTAGTTATTTAAGTTACAAAGGTATCGCTTTTTTCTAGAATAACCAAACAAAAGGAAGAAAAGGGATAGAAAAAGCGTGATTTTGTGCAACAGTTGTACGTTAACTTTAGCGCTGCAAAGGTAGTATAATTTGTTCAATTCGCAATAATTTCAAACTCTCTTTTAATGTTTATTAATAAATTATAGTCAATATTTCTTATTTTATGGTCAAATAGGGTATATTTGTGCAATTTTAGCTAAAGCAACCAACACAAAAAAGACTTTTTTAGGATTTATTTCGGTCATCTGATACTGTTAACGTACAACTGTATCGCAGTAAAACGTGGCCTTTCGCAACAGTTAACGTACAACTGTATCAGTTCGTGCGTTCTGAGAAATCTGTGATAAAACCCCAAGTCTATCTTTTGATAAGAAGACAGGTAAGACTCAAATGAGAATGAGAACTCAAGTTAGAACAAAGACTCAAACAAGAACGATTAGAATTATAAACTCATAACGATGATGATATATGATGAAAAAGATAGTAATGGTAATGCTACTGCCCACTACCCTGGTGGCAAACGCATACGCCGGAACGGTTAGCGATAGCTTGAGGACTACGCTCTATTATCGCTCAGGCTATTCATTATTAGAACTCTCCTATATGGATAATGCCGCCAAGCTCGAAACCCTCAAGCAGGGTATCAGAAGCATCGGGGACACCCCCAACACGGTGCTGCAGCATATCAAGATCCTTTCGGCAGCTTCGCCGGAAGGTAACTCCAAGCTCAACAAACGACTGGCGAGAAGGAGAGGAGAACGCTTGCGCGACTATCTCAGGGAGATGCTGAATCTGCCAGACAGCGTCTTCACGGTCTCCTCCGCAGGAGAAGACTGGGAAGGACTTGCCCTGAAGATACAGAAAGAAAATGCGCCGTGGAGCCGGAAAGCCCTCTACATCATTCGGAACACCCCCGAATGGATCGTAAGAAACGGAAAGGTTGTAGATGGAAGAAAACGACAGCTCCAGAACCTCGATGGCGGAAAGGCATGGAAATACATGCTCGCCAACCACTTCGACAGCCTCCGCTCCGGAGCACTCGTGGTTTGCGAAATCCGGCACATTGTGCCATCTGTCAGTCCGACAGATACCCTCACATTGATTCAGAATCAGCAAGGCTGCGAAAAGGATTCGCTCCAGCAGAAGGATGCCCGGGATACAGCTTCCCAGCTACAGGTATATCCAGGCGGGAATGCTGCCGAAACCGAAAATGCAGCCCATGCATCCGGCAGAAACTCCTACTACGCCCTGAAGACCAACCTGCTCTATGATGCCCTCCTCGTGCCGAACCTCGGCATTGAGACCAGCATAGGCAGGGGATGGACCCTCGGAGCCAGCGGAATGCTCGCCTGGTGGAGCAAGGATGCCAGCCACAAATACTGGAGAATCTACGGTGGAGAAATGGAAATCAGAAAATATTTCGGCAGGAAAGCCAAGGAAAAACCGATGCAGGGACATCACGTCTCCCTCTACGGACAGTTCCTCACCTATGATATCGAAAACGGAGGCACCGGTCACCAGAGCAAGAAAACCTACGGAGCAGGAATGGAGTACGGATACTCACTGCCGCTAGGAAGACGCCTGAACCTCGACTTCGGACTGGGCGTGGGATACATCAAGTCCCACTACAAGACCTATGAGCCGAAAGACGGATGCTACGTATATGAGGCAACCCGCAACCGCACCTGGATAGGACCTACCCGCGGCGAAGTATCGCTGGTATGGCTCCTCGGCAACGGAAACACCAATAGCAAGAAAGGAGGTAAGAAATGACTAGAATGACAGAGTTAAGACAATCAATGATCCTATTCTTCCGCGTAATCGTCTGCGCAGCCTTCTTGCTGATGATGGCAGAACTGCTCTCATCCTGCGAGCACAAGGACCTCTGCTACGACCATCCCCACCGGCAGAACGTGGAAGTGATGTTCGACTGGAGCGCCGATCCCGATGCCAATCCAGCCACCATGAGCCTCTATCTCTATCCCGAGGAGGGAGGAGAACCCATCAGATACGAGTTCACCGACAAGAACGGCGGAAACATCTCGGTGGCAGCAGGCACCTACAGGGCAATCTGCATAAACAGCGACAAGGAAACCCACCGCATCCTCGGCAAGGATCACTTCGAAACCTTCCAGGTAACATCAGCCGAAACCCGAGCCCTGCAGGGACTCCTCGCCACCATGGCTGGAGCCGCACCGATGGGACGAGGCACCGAGAAGGAAAGAATGATGCAGCAGCCGGAAATGCTCTGGAGCAGTCATGCCGACCGCATCGTAGTGAAGCCAGCCGGAGAGAAGACCGTCATCAAGATGAAGCCGGAGCCGAGAGTCAAGCAGTGTACGGTGGAAATCAAGAACGTGGAGAACATCAACGGAGTGAAGGCGATGAGTGCCAGCGTATCGGGAATGGCAGGCGGATGGCTCGCCGGTCTCGACCAGCTCTCGGATGAGAAGGTAACCATGCCGTTCGTAGCCGAAGCCGATGCAGCCAATAAGATGGTAAAAGGCAGTCTCACCCTCTTCGGTCACTGTCCGGTACAGCCCAACAAGCACATCCTGATGGTCTATGCGCAGCTCACCGACGGCACCAACTGGTATTACGAGAAGGATGTCACCGACCAGGTGCATGATAAGAATCAGAAAGACGATACCCACATCAAGATAGAGTTGGAGCAGCTTCCCTTGCCGAAGCCAGCCCCCGGCACCGATGGTGGTCTTCAGCCGAGCGTAAGCAAATGGAATGAGATATACATAGATATCAAAATGTAGAATAGATATTGTCTATCATCAATAAGGATATAGATTATTATCAATAAGGATATTATCTATCATTAATAAGATATAAAAAACATAGTATTAATTTTTTAAAAGTATCAATTATGAAAAAAGCGTTTTACATGATGGCAGCTGCTGCCATCGCCCTCTCTTCTTGCTCTTCAGAGGAGACCACAGATGTTGCGAAGAGCTCCGCAATTACCTTCCGCACGAGTGTAGGTTTGAATAGCCGTGGTGCTGAGTTGACCACTACTAACATTCAGAAGATGTGGGTTAGTGCCTTTTATCAGAGTGATGGTTCTGACTATTTCTTGGATGAGGAGTTCAAGAAAGATAATGCTCCGGGTTCAACAACCTTCATTCCTGTTAATCCACAGTATTGGAAGGAAGGAAGAACATACAAGTTTGTTGCCATTTCACCTGCAAAGAACGAGTGGCCAGTAGCTCCTACTATTACAAAAGACCAGGTGACATGTGCTGATTTGACACCTGCAACAGAAATTACTAATCAAAAGGACTTGGTTATTGGTGCTGTTGATGCAACTTCTGCTGATCATAAAACAGAGGGTGTAGATTTGACCTTAAATCATATTCTTTCTCAGATTCAGATTAAGGTTAAAAGTAATAACGATAATATCGTTTACCGTATCAAGGGTATCCGTATCGTTAATGTAGATAAGGATAAGGGAACGCTTACATATACAACATCAACCAATAAGTCTCAATGGAATTTGGATGCTGGAGCAAAAACAACTTATACAAATACTTTCACAGATGCTATTGAGCTTAATGGTAATACAAAAAAGGAGGCTACTTTGACAGGTGATGATGGTGGTGCAATGATTATTCCGCAGACTATTACTCCATGGGATGGTAAAAAGGTAACTGATGGTGCTCCTTATAATGGTGGTACTTATATCTCAATTTTGCTCAATGTAAAGACTGCTAATGGTTCTAAGTATATGTACCCAGCTAATGCACAAGGCGAGAATTCCTATGGTTGGGTAGCTGTAGCTGTTCCTAACACAGAATGGGTAATAGGTAATAAATATGTTTATACACTCGATATGTCTTATGGTTGTGGTAAGGTAGATCCTGTGGATCCAAATCAGCCTGGCGGAGGAAATGTTGATGCAGGTGGTAAGGATCCTGGCAAGGGTGAGAATGTCTTCGGTGAAGTTATCAAGTTCAAGGTAAATGTAAGTGAGTGGACTACTGCAACTAATTCCGGAGATATAGATATGTCTCAGAAGTAATCCTTCCCCATTACATTCACAATAAAAAATCAAATTCAAGGAATTGGAGAATTTCCCCCTCTCACGTGATGTTGAGCTTCGGAATTCTCCAATTCCTTTAACTCCAAAAAATGGCGTAAGAAAAAGAATAAAAAGAAACCATTATGATGAAGAAAACTTATAAAAGCAGTTTATTGGCACTCAGTGTACTCGCATCCTTTACGTCATGTTCAGAAAGCGAATCACTGCAGCAAGCCAATCTATCAAAAGATAAAATCACGTTTCATGCAACGCTCGACAACAGCTGGAAACCCCTGTCTCCCGCTTCCTCTTCCCGTGCTGCCATAGCTGCTGCCACCGAGAAGGGTCCCATCGTCGTGTCAACTCCTTTCGGAAAACCCCTCTATCTCCACTCGGTAGTTCAGGAAACAGCAGACTTACAGCAGGCTGCTGCAACAACCCGTGGCGTCATGCAGGAGGGCACAACCCTGGATAATACCTATTATAATAATAGCTTTGGCGTAACTGCTATTTATAAGGATAATGGTACAAACACAGCCTTATTTACAAACCAAAAAGCCTCTAAAAACAACGAAGATATTTGGGAAATCGAGGACAAGACAAATAGCAGATGGCCATTTGATGCCCTCGTCTCTTTCCATGCCTACGCTCCTTTTAATGATGCCACTGATGGTATGTGGAGCGTCACTACAGATGAAGATAATGTAAAGACAAAGATTAAATATACGGCAAAAAGCGGTGAAAATGAGATTCTTTCTCAGCCCGATATTGTTGTAGCTACCAATGCCGAATCACGCAGCGTATCATCAGATGATAAGGCTGTAGAGCTGAAGTTCTCTCATGCCCTTACTGCCGTGAACTTCGCTATCAGTAAAGATTTGACAGAAATCTTCAAGACAGAAGCCACCGATGGTTCCAAGCTCAAGAGCATCAAATTAAGTGGTATTCCGAATGAAGGAACCTGCGAGTTGACAGCCACAGCAGATGCCCCACAGACTCCTTCTCAAAACTGGATATTCGAAACAGAAGCTGATGGATCAATGAAAACTGGTAGCTACACCTTTAATCTTGAAAATAAGAATATCACAATAGGCGAAAGTTATGCGCTCACTTCAAACGATGACAAGAATATCCTGATGATGATTCCTCAGAAACTGAATGGTACAAAAGCCCAGTTAACTTTCGTATTAGATATAAAGGGTAAAGGAGATCAGGCATTCACCTTTGATTTGAGCAATCAGACCTGGTTGCCAGGAACCTCCGTCACCTACAAGCTTTCAGCGAGTGCCATCAATCACTTGGAGAATGCCGAGGTAAAATTCCCAGATTCATGGAAGGATACTGAGCAGGTAAAATATTCCTATCCCAAGACTGATTTTGCAGCAGGCGAGTCCATCGGTCTTTATGTAGTGAATTCCAATAATATCATAGAGGAGACGAATGTGAAGCTGACTCGTGATCAAGATGGAAAATGGATGCCGGAGAATAATAACACGAAGTTCTTGAAGCTGAAGAACTACAAGTATTTCGCATACTATCCATATAATGCAACTGCTCCTACTGTAGATGTAAAGAAAGATAAAGCAGATGAGTTCTTTAAGGATATGATAACAAACTGGAATCCTGTAAAAGAGCAGAAAACAGAAGAGGTTCTTCTGAGCCAGGATCTACAGGTAGCTGAAGGCGTTATAGATGGTGATGCTGCAACGCTTACATTCAATATGGTTCATAGCATGGGATTGGCGGTTCTGAATCTTGAAAATAAGGATATTCCCAAGACACGTAGATTCGTGAATAATAATTATACTTATTATTATCCTGGTTATGAACATCGTGTAACAACCGAGCCAACGAAGGGTAAAGATTATACTGATGATAATACCAAACAGACAGTTCGTGCCTCTGCCGCCTTCTCGGGTAATATTCCATGTTCAAGCAAGATCGCCACAGCGGTTCGTTATCTCCAGATTGTCAAGCCTTCCACCAATGTGTCCTTCAAGGCGTCTGATGAATCTGGTAAACCTCGCTCCGCTTGGGGAACTCATACTTCCTACACTTTCAATGTAGCCCAAAATGCAGCTGAGCCAAAAAGTATCAAAACTGATGCTGATTTCTACTACCTCGCTCGTAAATACGATTGTACCCAAAGCGTAGAAACATTTACTGCACTAGAAGGTGGAACATATACCCTTGAATGTTGGGGGGCACAAGGTGCAAACTTTGATAATGGTCAAGTTAAACTCACTGGAGGAATGGGGGGATATGCCAGAGGTATGTATAAGATGAATAACGGAAATAGCATTTTTATATGTGTAGGTGGTTTTACAAACAGGTATAATAATAAAATTCCAGGTGTGCGTACCTACGGACTAGCCGGCGGTGGAGCAACAAGCATAACTACAACTAATAGAGGTGAACTAAGCAACTTCAATAGCTTTCGTGGTGAAGTGCTCTTAGTTGCAGGAGGAGGAGGCGCACAAGATGCTGGTGAAGGCACCCCTAAAGCAGGAGTAGGAGGAGGCTTATATGGCGGTGATGGACAAGGGGCAGGAAGTCGAGGTTATGGAGCACGTCCAGATGGCCCTGGAGGTAATGGGCTTAGAAATCCTTCAAACTGTCCGAATAATTATTCAGCCGGCTTTGGGTATGGTGGTGTCGCTAGCGTTTGGGATCCTAATGGCGGCGGTTGGGAAGACTTTGGTGCTCAAGGTGGTGGTGGATATTATGGTGGTGGTGGCTCTCAACAGGCCGGACCTGCTGGAGGTGGTAGTAGTTATTATGGAGGTGTAACTTCTGGTACTACGATAGACGGTAATGGATATCAGCCTTCTCCTAATGGAGATACTCAGCAACTAGGACAATCTGAAAGTGGGCATTGTGTTGTATCTTGGATCCTAAAATAAAGAACCAGTAGCGCCGGATATGCCTATCCCCCGTTAGGCGTCCCCCAGCGCCGGATATGCCCGTCCCCCGTTAGGCGTCCCGGCGGATTTTCCGCTGCGCTGGATATGCCCGTCCTCCGTTAGGCGTTCCGGCGGATTTGCAATCCGCCGTCAAAAAATGTCCTAACCTCTTTATGCTCTGGGGATTTGCAATCCCCAGCCCCAGGCAGTAGCCAGCATATCGATAGGATAGGGGGATTACAAATCCCCCGGCTTAATAGGTCGAACCTTTTTTACGACGGATTGCAAATCCGTCGGGACGCCTAACGGGGGTGGAACGTCTAACCTGCGCTGGTCCGCCTAGTCTGGGCTGACGTTATCAATGAAGTACATCTTCGAAACAATTATATATAAAGCCTCGCCCCCTCGCTAGCTGGTGGTCTCTTCACAGAGAGCTACAGCAGCGGGGGAGGCATAGGTGAAGTTGTTTGAATGTCTTACGGACGATTCGATTGTAAATACAAATAATAAAAACAAAAATAGTAAATGAAAAAATATGTGTTCTTGCTTTTGTCATGTGCCCTGTTCAGCACAGCGCATGCGCAAAATGTAGTGGTTCCAGAACCGGAGTTTATCAACAGCTACTGTGTTCTGACCAGTGATTCCACCTTCGACGTCCTCCCGAAAGAGAGTGGAAAGGTGGAGAAACATCAGAGTAAATTCTCTAAGTTCTCCAAGATAGCAAGTGCTGCAAGCAACCTCGGTTTTGCCGGAGGTCTGATTGGTGCCAGCACCGGAAGCCTTTCCGGACTGGAAGGTGGATTGAGAGTGATGGGTACTGCTGCTGGTGTAGGTATTGCTGCTGATGCTGTAGATAATCTTGCTGGCGTAGAAGGTATGGATATCGCCTTCCAGGGCGGCACTTCAGCTTATCAGGTAAAGAATGCCGGTAATGGAATCCGTCTGCTGATCAAGGCTGAGAAGAACGAGGTGGATCCGATGGGTATCTACCGTATCGTGCGATTCAAGGCATCCAAGAAGGACAGAAGAATCCAGTGGCTTACTCTGAAGCCTTCGCTCCTGGGTAGTTCTGATGCCAAGAAGAAGGGGTTCCTCGCCTTTGCAGGACATAAATATGGTGCACAGAGTTATCTCCTCGACATCCCAGCCTCTGAGTTGGGTCCGGGCGAATATGGCATTATCTATCTCTCGGTAGCTTCTGCCCAGGAGATTCCTGTAGGTACATTCAGTATTGTGGATTAAAGAGCCGTTAGGCGTTCCGGCGGATTTGCAATCCGCCGTCAAAAA
>ULSX01045197.1_pt1 | contig 18297 bp, 22 predicted proteins | sample 1957031 | NCBI WGS metagenome assembly ULSX01 (sample SAMEA4835718, study PRJEB28245) | human gut metagenome | biome: gut microbiome; material: fecal sample | place: Denmark | collected 2008 | reverse complement strand
TTTCTCATTTTGGCTTGTACTATTTATATTCTAGCACCATACACCGTGCATCCGGCTGTATGATGTTGTTGCTTATTCCAACTCTTGACATTCGGCACCCTCGCTTTCTTTCAGTTCATCAAATAGCCAAAAGTGTTCTTTGTCTTCAATGCAGTTATAGTCAAACCACTGCTCGCAACTTATACTGTTCTGATGGAATCCAACCGCAATACAATTCGGTTCTTCATACAAACTTTCAAGCACATCTGCCTGCTCATTAAGATTTGTATTTCCCTCAAACTTGCGGAAAGCATCAATAACTTTGGGAATATCTTCTTTCTTAACAAGGTATTTATCGAATGTGGTAAACAGGACGATTTTTTCATCATACGTGACAGATTTATCATCCACAAGATTCCAAATTGCTTCCATCTGCCCCATGTCAAATAATGATGCCCCATGACCACAATACTTTTCCCCTAAAATGTTCCACACTCGCATTGAACCAAGCCATGCGTTACTTACCTCTCCATAACTTTCAGAATCTCCATTTTCATCAAACTTAAAAATTTCAATGTAACTCATCCTACACACCCTCCACTTTCAACTGCTTATCCTCGGAAACCGTCAGAAGAATTAGCTGGGTATCAACGACCGGCACATATTCGTCATTGATGCTCTCAGCACCATCAAGGAAAATCGGAACATACATATTAAAGAACTTCTGAAAACTGTTGCAAATATCAATCTTCGCTTCAATTTCCCTGCCGGTGTTTGTCGTATCTCCGAATACCTTATAAATGCCGGTTTCTTCATCAAGTACCGTAGGAATACAAACTTCCTTATATTCTCCGTTCTTCTGGAAATCGAACAACTTCCAACGTACAATACCGAAATGCTGATTGATTTCCTCAACAAGTAACTTATTCTTTCGTTTTGAAACTTCTTTGAGCTGATAAAGAATCCTCTCGGCATCTGCCTTTGCTTGTCCATACTCGCTCTGTTTATGTTGCATATCTGCAATCTGTTCATCAATGCGAACATTGTTTTCAGACTGTGCGATAATCTTATTCACTTCGTCAAGCTGACTCTTCAATTTTGCTTTATCTGCTTTTGCGTAATCAGCCACCTTATCTTTGCCCTTGGATTCTAACTCTGCAATATCAGCAAGCAATTTATCCTGTCCAGCCTTTAACTTGGCATATTCCGCGTTCTGCATATAATCAGCGGAATCCGGAATCTTAGAAATCTGTTCATCAAATCCTTTGATAATATCAATTTCTTCCGCTTCATTAAGTTTCAAGGTGTTAATTGTGTTTTCCAATTCCTTGTTATTCTCGGTCAGTTTCTTAATCATTTCAGCACACGCATTTCCATCATCAACAATCATAGCAAGTGTTTTCGCGTGTTCTTCATTAAATATTTCGATTGCATCCGCCTTTCTCTGCGAAAAATCGGCTCTTAAAGACTCTATTTTATCTTCCGGCAATCTTTGTCCGCATAACGAGCAAACCGTTGTGGATTCGTCAAATACCCACTTGGAATCGTCAAACTTCTTTTCCTTTTCCTCTTTGTACCTTTTCGCAAGTTCAGCTTTCTTAAGAGTCTGTTCAGAAATTGATTTCTTATTGCTTTCAATGGAATCCTGCGCTTTTTTGATTGATGAACGAACATCCTGCAACTTCCGTTCGTGGTCGTATTTATGATTTTCGATCTCACGTTTCTTACTTGAAAGTTCGTTATTCATGGTCTGCGCGATAGCTGACATTTCAAACTGACAATGCATTTCTTCGCTGCGCATTTCATCAATCCGCACATCAGATTTCGCCATTAAATCTTCAAGGGCTTCAATCTTTCTCTCTAAATCGGCTTTTAACAACTCCTGCTCTGCCACATCTACATCAACCTTTGCTTTCTCCAGCCCGATGATCTGATTTGGAATAGCGTCTAACTGATCAACCGCTTTTTTCTTGGAAGCATTGTTCATGGCTTCAATCTCTTCAAATTTGTAGGATTCAAGCAATTTGGCAACATCCGCAGTTTCTTTATTCATTTGCGCAATCTCTAAATCTGTTTTTGCACTTGCCATAGCGAATAAGGATTTTCTCATTTCATCCTGTTTTTTCTTTAAAGACAAATCCTTAGTGAACACATTCGGGTGCGAACAAATGAGGAATTTATCAAACTCAAACCCTAATTCTTCCAGATATGCCTTAAAATCACGTTCTGTCTTAGGCACAGAATTGATCTCATATGTATTTGTGATTGTAATTTTCGAAACTCCATTTTTATCCGGCTTTCCAACTTTTCGCTTCTGCATCTTTGAAAGAGTGATTTCTTTTCCACTTACATCAACATCTGCAGTAACGGTTGGAATGCAATCTTCTATATTGTCCGGTCCGATATTTGGATTGCTGACAAGTTCATAGTTCTTATCAGACGTCAGCCAGTACCATGCTGAACCGATTGTGGTCTTTCCTCTCCGGTTCATGCCGGAAACCCTTGTTGTCTTGCCAAATTCGTATGTCTTATCCTTTACCCCTTTGAAATTCTCTATATGTAACGATTTCAAAATCATTCGCATTTTTACACCCCCACGATTCCTTTTATTGATAACTCATATGTAACTTTTTCCACAACACGACCATCTTTACACGTTTTCTGATATCTCCTGCTCTGCAATCTTCCGTATGTGCTTACCTTATCGCCTAAAGCAAGTGAGTCCGTATACTCTGCGCACTTTCCCCATGCAATACAGGTAATCAAATCCTCTTTTCCGTTCTCTCTTAAAGTTTTGAGTTTCACATCACAAATTTTCCGACCCAGTGGTGTTTCTCTAAGTTGCTTTTCCTCGATAATTCCATCAAGGCTTACTTCGTTCAAAGGTACATCATCTTTGGGTTTGATTGTATCGGCCATAACATATGTAAGAATGGCTTTTCCGGATCCGGTTTTTACGTGCCGGGTAATTATCTTCCCACTGACGTATACCCTTCCGCTAATTCCTGTATCGCTGATCTCTTCATCAAACAGTACCGGAATTACATCTGCAACACCGCTTCTTCTTTCAACTCCGATGAAAAATTTATAAAAAATCTTACCGCTTGATTTATGGCTTTCCCTTGGTGCTGATACAACATCACCGATCAGTGTTATTTTGTTCTCCATTGCTTCTCCTTTCCATTTCTCTGTCAAGAACATTTTCAAAATTATCTTTATCATCCTGTTTCTTTCGTTTCCATGCCAAAAGTTCAGCAAGCATACGCTTTTCTTTCGTGGAACATCTCGTACCACTTATATACACAACGCCTACCATGCATCCTCTCTCATTCTGCGTTTTCTCTTAATTCGCTTGTCGAGTTCAGCTCTCTTTCGGTCTACTTCCGACCAGTAATACATGATTGCCGCAATTACCGCACCGGCTACAAATTTAATAGCCGTCATATCCCCGACCGCGCCCTCGCTATCCATATAACACGCGGCAACTAAGGAATATTCCATTGCAACCGCACCTATGATGAATTGGATTACTTTTTTCATTCATGCCCCTTTCTGCCACTTTATAATTTAGTACCAGTCAGAAACAAACGTTCCGAGTAACGGACATACAACAACATCTATAAAACGCACAAAACCATCTTCCATGGAATATGTAAAAGCCATTGCAGGCGTGTAAGTCGAATCTCCTGTCTGTATCTGTGCATCTCTTACAGAAACTCCATATGTTGTTTCCTCGTCAACGAAAATGCTTGAAAAACTTTCCGCAGAGTCTACCTTTGCCAAATAGTTGTCACCGCTACGAATTACCCTTGAATTAACTTTCTGAAATTCAAAATTTCTCATTTTAATTCTCCTTTCCATTATGTGTTTCGTTTTCCTCGCCCTGCTCACTATGTTTTGAAGCAGAACTCTCTACCATTCCAAGAACATATCCTTTCTGAAAATCTGTCATATTCGGAATGGCATCACGAAGTTTTTCGACAACTCGCTTTTCCTTTTCGCTCATACAATCACTTCCTTTCATGCGCAATATCTGATTTCGTACTCTGCTACAATGTTCAAGTCGCATCCGAAAATATACATTAAAATAGGAAGAAACTAATTTCTTTTGTACTTCCCATGCCAAATCATCCGTGAACGACTTGACCAACATTAGATAACCCTGCTCGGTAAAAAGATACATTCCGTTCGGAGCGGTTACACCAAATTCCCCCTTGGCTTCATCCGAATTTCGGACGAAGTAATCTTCTCCTAAAATAAAGCGCTTCTTATTGTCGTTAAATCTTTTTCTTGCTGTTCCGTCCGGTCTTTCATGTACCATGTCAATGTCCTTAAATGTGACCACTCGCTCGCCTTTGTACTCTTTGATGGAAATATCCGCATTTCCAATGTGTACTAAATTATCCATATTTTTGCTTCCTTTCTGTGATATAATATTTTCAAAAACGGAGGAATTAACATGCTTCTAAAAATTGAAAGAATAATATTAAAGAAAATATCTAAAACAAATTTTTCAATCGAACTTTCCGAAATAGGTAAATTCGATGAAGAAGATGTATATCAAGCGTTTTTGGATTTGCAGGATAGAGGATATGTAACAAATGTAAGTACATCTGCGGATAGGTCAAATTTTAGCTTTATAGTTTCTCCCAAAGGAAGATTTTATAAAGAATACTTTTTCCTTTCATTTTTGAGAAATATCCTTATCCCATTTGTCGTTGCCATAATCACGGCAACCGCCACATATCATTTAGAAAAAGTAGCAGATAGCTATTCCGACAGCAGCTCCAGCCAATGCGCTTATGAGTTGAACTCCGCCAATAATGAACGGCTCAAACTTATTGAGTAAGTCGCGCTTTTGTCGGAACGTCATTTTCTTCATGTGCTCACCTCTCTTTCTTTGTACTTTGTACATTCTTATATTAGTACTCTGTACAATCTTTGTCAATAGTTATTTTTGTACATTGTACAATTTTTGTCGTTGACATTTACGATTGCGACTTGTATAATCAAGTTGAAAGGAGGTGTTAATATGAAGGAGCGCCTAAAGGAGATAAGAAAAAGCAATCCTGATGGGAAAACACAGGAAACATTTGCAAATTACTTGGGAATATCAAAAGAAAACATTGCTAGCTACGAATCCGGAAGAAGGAATCCATCAGATTCATTTATTAAACTTGTATGTGAGAAATGCAACGTCAATGAAGATTGGCTTCGCACCGGAAACGGAGAAATGTTTATGCCGGAAACAAAAGATGAGCAAATTTCAAAAATGCTTGCAGATGTTATGAAATCAGAAGACGGAAATTTTAAAAAGAAATTGATTTCTGCGCTAGCGCAGCTAGATAAAGATGGCTGGGATAAACTAGAAGATTTTGTTGATATGATTTCAAAGAAGAAATAAAAATAAGCCAAGGGCAATGCGCAAACCCTTGGCTTTCTTCTTATTTTAACAGTTCTTTTACAAATACGTATATGGCTCGAAGCCATCTAGTATTGTCGCATTTTTCAATCAATTCAATGATTTTGCTTTTGTAATACTCGTTTTCGTTGTTATCCATTGCTCCCACCCTTTCGATTCAAATGATAACTAACCTCGACAATTATTGTAGAACATACGTTCTGTATAGTCAATCCCCAATTATGGGCGGAGCCATGCCAAACCCCACCCATGCCAGAACTTGAAGTGTCCTTTCGGACAAGTCCATAGTATCACTGTAATATGCATGATTTCAACATTTTTCGGTCGCAAGTTTCGACAGAAAATGTCATTGCAAAGAAGCAGAAAGCTGTTTCTCAATCTCTTCTTGCACTTTTACGCGCCAACGCATCGGCACTTCATCAATTGTCATTTTCTTGTCTACAAGAATGCGTCTTACATAGAATTTAACCATATCCTACACCTCACTTTCTGCGGCAATGCTTGCCAGTTCTTCGATTGCTTCTGCATTTGCTTCATGCCCTGCTTTCAGTTCATCAATTGCTTTCTCCATTTCCGTCTTTGTCCGCAGCCTGATAGTAACCGTGTATGTTCCATCTTCCTTACCTGCCTCGTCCGTATTCGGTGCGTATGTAAACCCATCGGATTTCAGATCGGTGTACTTTCCGGATACCTCATTATTGTGTGTAAATGTTACTTCCGCAAGGTTGTTCTCTGCAAAAGCGTCCGTGATCGTTTTAATGGCATCGAAATTCTCTGCCTTGATCTGGATGTTTCCAAGGCTTGCCCCATCGGCAATTTCGAAGCTGGTCTGATCTTTTAAAATAATTTTATCCATGTTTTTTAATTCCTTTCTATAAAAATGGTTTATAAGTTACGTTCGAATATTTGTTCGATATATTTTCTTAAACGGCAGTTTAAAAATGATAGATTACGGTATTGGTGCTTTTAGTAAATCAGATTCGGCTTTAAGTGCTGGTACTGCTATGAAAACAAGAGTAAAATTTAACAAAACGTTTGATAGAAATCCAGTTGTTGTAGTTTCATGGAGCGAACTTAATGCTAATGCATATCTTTATTATTTAACCATTGATAGATTAACCGTTGATGGTGAGGGCTTTGAAGCCATTACACGAACTAAACATGCCGATACGTGGAAATATACTTGGTATTTCAATTGGATTGCTATTAGCACATAATGAACACCATAAATAATCACTTAGACGAACATCTAAACCGAATCTGCAAGCTCAACGCTGCACACAATTGCTTCTCCATCAGAGGTTTCAGGAACAATTTTAGCATCACTATAAGCTTTTGCTGATGTAATATATGCGGGAAATGGGATATTCAATAGCGTCTGTGTTTCATTATCATACCCACGACTGAATACGTCAAAATATAAAATGCTAGATTTTCTAACAACTCTAACTTTTGTTAAATTTAATGTCCCTATACCAAAACTAGAAATTTTGGCTTTGTCAGAATGCTTAAGAATTATTTTTACTTTATGAAAGCATCCGACTTGAATGTTCCACGTTTGTCTTATCATGATCTCTATAAACGTCGATGCCGAACCTTTTGCCGCAGTGTCGTTCATAAAAACAGCTTCTGCAATTCTATACCAACCCGCACCCAAACTACCTATATGTAATTTAGTGTATAATTTAATTCCAGATGTTGGATTCAATGCACTTATATCGTTTTTAGTAGCAACATTATTTAAACTGCCGTTTATTTCAGTAATTTTATCGTCCAGTACCTTTCCCTGCCGGGCATCCAAACCAAATCCGGCTTCTGTGGTTGTAAGGTTGTTGATTAAGTTCGCCGCTGGAAATGCACCGTTAATTTTATCTTTTAATGTGTCAGCCAGCTTTATGACGTTTTTCGCTTCGTCCAATGTAATTGTGGTGCCATCCAAGTTAATACTAAGCGTTCCACTTTCATCTACGCTCATGCTTTTTCCGTCCGGCTTTACAACTCCGGCATCCTCTGTTGTTGCAATCGCACTAGCACCGCCCACGATAGACTTAGACCAGTATTCCGTATTGCTCGTTGCCGTTCCTGCCGGAACTTCTTTTTTCGCAAAATACAATGTGTTATTATAAGTTACTGCATCCAATCTCTTATATGTAGCATCTGCGCTCCAATCGCCCTTTGGCACAATTGCCACTCTTCCTGCTATAGCCATTTAAGCCACCTCCCAATTTAAATTTCCGTCATTGTCAACGACAAAGTTATAAGCAGAATTGTCCGTGTAAATCAACTCCCCATCCTCATTCACATCAAATTCTGTCATTGTGAGTTTCTTGTTAATCTCGTCTTCGATTCCCTGTGCTCGGTCCGCGCTGTCCTTGGCATCTGCGGCAGATTTTGCCGCCTTGGTTTCGGACTCTCCTGCACTTTTGGCAGATGCTACAGCCTTGGCAGATTCCACTTTAATATCTGCAAGATAATCCGGGCGCAGATGCTTTTCTTGGATACTTCCCTCTTTCACGATTGCGGACACCTTACCGTCACTGCCGATTGCAAATGCGATTGTATCAGAATCCGTAAATTCGTATTCCGTAATCAGTGCAGATAAATCCACGTTCTGCACTGTTCCATCGTCAAGCGTGATTACCAACTGCTGACTTTCCGGATCATACTTGAAGTTGACTGCCAGCTTCTCCAACTTGGTATCAATGACCGCCTTGGAACCATTCATCTTAACGACCGTCAGCGTTCCGTTGGATTCATCCCAAAGGATTTCCTTTACAAGTTCGTTAGCTTTGGTCAAGTCAACTTTCGTGGTGTCGAGTGCGCACACACGATCGTCGATTGCATCAATGCCGCCCTCTATGTTGTTCAGCCTATTTCGATTAATTGCGGTCTTTTCGCTTGGAAGGTTCTCCCAATATTCGCGGCTATAGATTTTCTGATATGCCATCTAATCACTTCCTTTCTAATGCGGATAGTCTGCGTTCAAAATCGTTACACCTGTTCTGCAGTTTCTGTATCATGGCAGTGTTAAGCGCAATAAACTCTTGATAGCACAATGTATACATATCATTTGCGCCACCATTCTGCTCTAAGAATTTTTCCCATTCCTCATTAGATTCAAAATCTTTTTCGGAGAATACCGCATGTTCCAGTCCGTAAAACTCATTTTCAGATATGTCACAATCCGTCATTGCCTGTTCGACATCCTGTGCAACAAATCCCATGTGCATTTTTTCATCATTTTCTATGAGCCGATATTCCATCGGTTGCAGCAACTCAAAAAATCTCTCAAACCGATCATCCTCTAACAGTTTTCGAAAATCCTTTTTCTTTCTGCCATCAGACGTTGTTTTCCAACCACCGGAAGAATACCCTCCGGCAAATGGATTGGGGTTAGTTCCACAGTACACAGAACTAGAACTTGGGATTAAATTTCCGTTGTCTGAAATTCGTACATAATCGGATAGTCCAATACCTTGCAAATAATGCGCGGTTGATGCCATTATACACTGCCTTGCACTTTCTGCAGTTGTTGCAGAGTCTGCGGTTGTCGCATGATCTGCCGTACTTGCATGATCCCCTATGGCTACTCCATCTTGATCTGTTACAGAGTTTAGGTCAATGCGTATGTTTTGCAGCATTGGCCTTCCTCTTGCATCGAGTCCAATAATTACAATGTCATCGCCAAGAGACGTTGCAGTAAAATTCAGAGAATCAATAATTGACACTCGTCCATCGCCATCAAGCTGGAAGTTATTGCTGTTGACTATGAGTCTGTTTCCGCTAAGCGTAATCTGGTCGGCACTTGCATTAATCATCGAAACGACTTGGTCGTTTTCATCTCTTCCAAGTTTCAATTCCAATGATGCGTCTAATTGTCCCTCTGCTTTTTGTGCGCGGTTGACTTCTGCAGAAATGCTTTTTGCGGTCTGCTCAAACTTGGTATTTGTCTGTTCCTCTAAATCCTCATACGTGGATTGAAGATGGTCTGCGTTCCTCTCTAGCTTTCCGGTACGTCTTTCCACGCTTTCAATCGTGTCTCTGATAGAATTGACCTTTGCAGAGTGCGTCTGCGTTCCCTGTGCCGAGATTGAATCTCTCTTGCTTTGTACTCCGGTTAAAGTGCGTTGCAATAGATACGTTTCAACAATCTCTCTCGTGGTATTGAATCGGATTGGTTCCCCAAGTGTCAGACATGGATTTCCGACACAGGTGCAACTTTTAATCGGTGTATATGCTGCTTTTGCCATAATCGGCAATAGGTTATTTGCAATCTGTTCCAGCTCTGCTCCGGTCTTGTCTGATACAAGAAAGTTTCCTGTAATCGAATAGTTGTTTCCGGCAGTTCCAACAATAGCACCGGCATTATCTTCGCTTGTCTTGATTTCAAGCTGTGTGATTGCCTTGCTTTGGAAGTCCTCATAATCAAAAGTTATGTAGTGTCCGGTCATAGACTCTGTGTTTGCGTCAGACGGAAATAAATTGTCAGACGGAAATAAATCTTCTGCCGGATAAAGCGCGCTTGTGATTGCTTTCAGAAAGATATACTCAAACTTGCCCTCTCGGTTGATATTTCCAAAGCATCCGTTAATCTCACAGATTGCCGTTACAACGGTTTTTCCGCTGATTGCGGACTCTTCTGTGACCGCACTTGAATCGTCCGTCTGTGTGGCTACAATCGTCTTATTGACCGTCATAGAATCATTGACAAGGATTGTTTCAACTTGCGCAATTCCAAGATGTGCAAAGAAGCTATCGCGGAACTGCTTTAATGTCATTGGAAAGCTAAGTCCTGCATACCAAGCCTTTACATCTGTATTGATAATGTCATACATTGCGTCATATGCCGTAATCTGCCGTTTTGTACGGTCAGCCGTAGGAACATCGGATGCAACCTTAAAAACTCCGTATGGCATCGGATTTTTGCTATCTCCGTCAATCGTTTCTTCGATAGAGATTGTTTTTCCAATAATGTTTCCTGCGGTGTTTCGTGCTGTGAATTTTACACAATTCGCTTCGCACGCTCCAAACTTTAATTCAGACTCCGAACAAAGACTTTCTTCAAGCGCAAACGTACCGATTTCAAGCATCGAATTGTCTATCTTCTGGTTCGTTCCAACAACAGATATAACCATCTGCTTGTCTGTCGCGGAATCCCAATACTTTTCTTTCAAACTACTATTTATCATATACACCACCTACAAACGAAAATTTGATTGGGTCATATTTTATCTTCCCATGTGCCACAGAATAGAACGTGGGCTGAATATCTGCGATATATCCGTACTGCGTCACATATCCACGTTTCTCCGGCACGTATGCCGTGATATAGCCACCGCGCTCCTTCGCCTTGGTATAGTTCTTTTCTATGTTCTTCCAAAAATCATCAAACTGCTTTTCAGTCAGCATGGCTTTGGTTTCAAACTCGACCTTTAAAGCTTTCAGTTCCACGGCATCACGATGCTCATATCCGTTTTCATCCGTCCAAGGGTCTTTATCCTGCATGTTTACATAGGAACTAAACGTGTCCTGCTTTATTAAACTGTTCGGTATGGTATAATTCCCAAACTTTACTAAATATCCGCCATATCCCATCGTTTACCTCCTAAAAATGGGTATAAAAATAGCACCTACCGCTTGGTAGATGCTATCCATTTGATTAAATTTTAAGCTACTACTGATTCCCATCAAGATTTATAGGGGTGTAGTTTTGTGACACGCCCTTAACAGAATCGTCAATATTTGAAAGACTTCTCCTGTAATTCGTACCTCCATACATTTTTATCGAAATAAAAAAGAGGAAGCCACTTGTGAAATCACATTGGTTTCCTCTTTCGTACAGTATGGCGTTCGAGTAAGTAATCCGCATCTTCACGGATAAGGTTGTTTCCTTAGTAATAAGGATAGACTATTTTTGATTTTGTGTCAATCAGCTTTTGAATTAAAATAAGCCGTGTTTCCACGGCTTAAGTATCATTTATCTTTCAATTTTTATTGTAACCAAGTATATGTATATGCTTCATCAACATATATCTTATAACTGCTCGGATAGATCGTATCGTAATTTGAATCGTACGGAAAACTAAACGAGAAATAATCGGTGTCTCCATTCTTTTCACATTCTGCATAATGATAATCATATTTGATCAAGTTGCCAGATGCATCATACATTAAGCAAGAAATTTTCACAAATGAAAAATCTTTTCCGGAATCGTTTGTAGCTTCAACCGTAACATTATCTGCTCCAATGTCCGATTGAACCATTATATTGCGAACATCACAAACAGCATTTGTTGCTTCATCAACACTCAACGACATTTTATAGTTATCATAAGAAACATCGTTATAATCAGAATCGCTCGGTGCGTCAAAATAAAGAACACATTCCTTACCGGATTCAAAAGCTCTGTTACAATCGCTTTTGCTATCCAGCATTTTACCGTTTTTGTAGTATACAAGTTTTGCGTCCAGATCAACATTTACCTTGTTGTTGTTTTTCAAGATAGCAACAACTCCATGACCACTATCTTGGTATTCAATTGAGATGTTTTTCTTTACCTTGTTCGCATTAAAGGAAGAAGTGACGGTAACTTTGCAAGAAAGCGTTTTCTTTGCAATTTTTGCTTTTACGTACGTTGTTCCTTCTCCAACCGCCAGAACTTTTCCAGACTTGTTTACAGAAGCAACATATTTATTGCCACTACTCCATTTAGCAGTTTTCCTCATTCCGCTTATCTTTAATGTTGCGGATTCTCCAATTTTTAAATTAAGAGTCTTTCTGCTTAATTTGATAGTTGCCGCCTGTGCAACAATCTGTTTCCCATCTGCATTTTGGATTGGCATAGCCGAAATCAAAACGGCAAATGCCAATCCCATCGCTACTAATAATTTTTTTGTGTTTCTCATAATGACTCCTTTCTTGTGATATGATTTATTTAGAATTATATCACGTTCTATTATAGAAGTCACTAAAAAACATATACATTGTCTCCGGTTCGATTGTAATGTTCTCTACCATAATCCCTTGCAGCTTTTCCTATGTCGTTTGTAGTAATTCCGAAATTTTTCTGTAAAATAGCTTGTAATAACTGATTTTGTTGTCGCAGTAAGGAAACCTCTTGCGCAGATGTTGAATTGATAGCATCTTTGATTCCGGTAATTTCTTGGCTTCCTGCGACCGCTGGCTTACCTCCGACTGTTCCCATAATTTCCGGAAGTCCATTTTCTCCAACTGTTGCTATGCTATATTTATCCATAAAACCGCCCGTTGCATAAGCCTTTACTTTAGGTAGGCTCACTTTCGGCACAAGATCGACTCCGCTCCACTTTACCTTTGCTACTTTAGCCGCCGCAGAAACAACACTGTTGAACCCTCTCAAAACGGTATTCACTCCACCGATCAATGAATTTATTGCTGTTTCAATTCTTGAAATTACGGTGTTCATTGCCCCGGCAACACCACTTTTCACGCTATTCCATAATTTGCTGAATATTTCAGCTACACTTTCTTTCATCTTCGAGAAAGCATTTTTTATCGGGGTGGTTACATGTTCTTTAAACCAACTAGAAACACTATTCCACGCCCCGGTTACCGCTGTCTTTGCCGCGCTAAAAGCTTTCTGAATAGATTCTTTTGCTGAGCTAAAAGCATTCTTGATAGGTGTTGTAACATGCTCCTTAAACCAACCGGAAACCACCGCCCATACCGATTTTACAGTTGTCCATAGAACCTTGAATGCAGTTGATACTGCCGATTTCAATAATTCAAAATTCTTCTTTATTGGCTCTATTACCTTTGATTTAAACCAATCAGAAACAACAATCCATACAGCCTTGACAATGATCCACAATCCTTCAAAGATTTGACCAACTCTTTTCGAAAATCCTTGGAAAAATGAAACAATAGGAGTTATAACATTAGTATTGAACCATCCAGAAACTGTTTTCCATACACCGGATATATCTTTCCATAAAGAAGAGAAAAAACCGGAAACAGATTCCCATAATCCCTTAAAAAAACCGCTTATTGGCTTAATCACATTAGTATTAAACCAATCTCCTGCTTTTGAGAAAATTCCTTTTATTTCTTTCCAATGATCCTTGACTACTACAGCCGCCGTTGCAACACCGGCTACTATTCCTGCGGTAATCGCTGCAGGTGCTGCCGCTACCCCTAAAATAACCGCTCCGACTGCCGTAATCGTAACTCCGACAAGCATAAGTGCTTCATTAAGCCAACTGAATCCGTTCTTTAACATGGTCACAAAGTTTGATATTGCAGTAAATGCGCCAATCGCAACAGAGCCAATCCCGGTTATAGCTTTTGCTACCGGGCTGATAAAAGAAAGTGCGCTCTCTGCCGCACCGCTACCGAATAAAGCTTTGACACCAGCTGAAACAGTTGTTCCAAGTGTAGCAAACGCCCCACCTATTTTTTTTGACAAAGCGGTAGACAATACTGCCGAGATTCCCTCATTTGCCGCAATTTCAACGCCAAGCCTTGATGCAAGTGAACCAGCTATTGCTTTTGAAATGGAAGTTCCGATTATATCAAGTGCGGTTTTTGCAAGATGTAATCCAAGAATTTTTTTGATTGTCAGCGCACCGATGATAATCGCAACCGTCTTTACGTCTAGGTTGCTTAAAAACTCCTTGACACCTTTCCATACGTCCTTCCAAGAAATTTTACTTAATGCTGTCGTAACTGCATCAAACGCGCCTTGCGCCCACGAATTAAGTGTTTGAGCCAATAATGCAAAGTCAAAGTTTTGGAAAAACTTGTTTATTCCGTCTGCGATTGAATTTCCAAATTGTTTCCAATTAAACGTTGTGCCAAACGAATCTAAACCATGAAGCACCGTGTTTAATGAATTTGCAATCAGTTTTCCGGTTTCTCCGAAAAGCGTTGTACCTTTCTGCCCCTCAAATAGTCCATTAAGGAATTTTGCAAGTCCACTACCGAAGCCGGATGCTTTGGCGTATGCTTCATCCCACTCGATACCTTTCATCGCATTGATAAGGGAACCGGATATTGCTTTTCCAAGTCCTTCAAGGTCTTTGATGTCGCTTTTGAATTTCTTAAAAATCGTGTCGGTCTGAACTAGTTTTCCGGTATCCCCACCACCAGAACCACCGGAACCAGAACCGCCACCACTTCCACTTCCACCACTTCCAGAACCGGAAGTGTTATCTTTACTCTGCTTTGAAATAACCTTTAATTCATCAAATGCACGCGTTGCCTGTTGGATTTCCTTTTTTGCTTTCTTGGCATTTTTTGCGATACCTCCTGTGTTTTTCCCTGCGCTTCCTGCGGCATTACTTAAATCGTCCATGCCGTCAGACGCGCTTCCAATATCATCAGCAAGACCGCTGATTCCTGCTCCTTTGCTTGCTTCATATCTCCATCCAAAGATAGAACCTAAAGCATTTGTTACCATTTCCGCAAAAGAAATCACCTTCTGCAAAACTGCATTAAGCACCTTGATAAATGGCTTAAATGCATTGATTAAACCACCACCAACAACCGCTCCAAGTGCTTTGAAGTTCTCTTTAAGTATGGTTATCTGGTTATGCCACGTATCTGCTGTACGTGCGAAATCTCCGGTGATATTGGTTGTATGCGCAAGCACATACTGATAACGCAACATGGCTTTTTCAGCCTGCGTCATTGAAGAAATGTTCGCATCAAGTCCTTGCTTTAACGCCCATTCCTTTAATGTTGCCTGTGTCAAGTCGATACCATAACGCCGCATAGGTGCCGTAGTACCGGAAAATACAGATTGCAGACTTTTGGCAATATCTTCTTGACTCACATCATAGAATGAAGCCATATCTCCGGCTAATTCTGTCAACCGGATAGACATTTTTGCCATCTGCCCTTGCGGAATATCAAGGGCAGTTCCCATTGCTTGAAAACGGCTTGCAAACTGTTTCGCGGACAATTCAGACATACCGAATTTTTCAATTGATGTTTTTGCAAAATTGTTAATTAGGCTTTCATACTGCCCGAATGTCTGCCTTACAACGTTCTCAACCTCTGTCAGTGAGGATGATATGTCGATGGCATCTCCAAGTAGCCTAAATCCGCGGAATAAAGCCCAGTACGTTGCATACACTTTTCCGATTGCAGACGCAAGAGAGAACGACTTCTTGGTAACCGCAGAAGCACCGGAACTAAATCCGCTAAATGAGCTTGTGATGCTTTTTGCCGCTGTTCCTGCCGCTCCACCGGTACGTGATAATTTTGCCAATGCGTTTGTCATGTCAATAATATTCCGGCTTACACTAGGGGCTTTCGACAGTTCGGACATAAGCTGTCGCATTGCCGTGGCAAGTTTCGGTATATTTTCAATTGCCTTGGTGGAACTCTGGTAACCAAGCTGTTTGATTGCAGATGCAAGTTCGGTCAGACCCTTAACAGATGCCGACATTCCGGAAATCCCTTTTAATGCATTGGAAATCTGACGCATAGAACCGGCCGCAGCATTAATCTGTTTGCTGTTGATAGAGCCTAATTTGCTTACGTTTCTTGCGACTGCGGAAAAAGTCCGTGTGTCAATTCCACGCATTGCCGTCATTGCCCCTGCAAGTCGGTTTACCCCTGTGGAAAGACTATTCAGATTCCCGGTACTAAGTCCAGAAAGCGCGGAAGATAATCTCCCAAGCCTTGTCACAAGCGCATCTATCCGGCCGCTTGCCTGTTGTGCCTGCGCTTGGATTTTTATTTCAAGAGACTCTAATTCCATTTATCCACCAACTTTCTATAACTTTTTTAGGTTAGCGGCTATCTTCCACATTGATAGCCGGTTAAAAAGACGGTAAGATTTGACCCTTACCGCCCTTGAATTACTTTTTCAGTTTTCCCTTTTTCAGAAGAGAAATCATCTTTGAATTTTCCTCTGATGTAAACTTAAAATTGGAAAATCCGTTCTTTTTTGCGATTTCCGCGCGATGTTCTTTCGACACATCATCTTCCCCAACAGCTTTTAATGCTTCTACGATTGATCCAGATTTTCCGGTATACATCGAATAATACTTGCTTGCATTTTTCTTTGCTCCACTTACAACGATTGCAGTGTGACCTTTTGTACGCGTCACAAGAATGTCCCCGTTGTAAAGCAGTTCTCCGATTCGGTAAGAACCAGCATCGGTAAACAAGCCGGATTTCAAAAGAATGATTCTTTCGTTTGCAGTATTGAAATCTCCTACATCCTTCCCGAATGCATGGATAATACAAGCGCGTACAAGAGAAGAACAATCGCATTCCGTCTTAACCTTTGCGCTAATGCCATGTTTAATGACTCCGTAGCGTTCCGATTGGTCATAGCCGATGTTTTTGTTGCCACACGCAATCTTCATAGCTTCAGCTAACTTCTCCGCAACCTTATTATCCTTTGCTCTTAACACATTCCATCCCTTAGAATGGTTGTAAAACTTCTGCGTAGAAACTTCCTGCCCGGTCTGGTCTCCGGCTTTCCCACCAGAATAGCAATTTCCGTGTTCATCATGTCTAGCACTTCCGATAATTACTGCCATGGTAATACCTCTTTTCTTAAACTATCTTTGGCTTTGGTAAATTTGATTGCCTTGATTTAGCCGCCCATGCTTCTTCCGCCTTAAGCATTTCTCGTATCTCTGCATCGGGATCGTCCGTATTATGCTTTTCGATGGAATCATAGCAAGTTTCTTTCACGTACTTGCTATTACCCTTGCCGAATGTCGCGTCTATTGCGGTCACAAGTGCTGACGTTGCATATCTGCCAAACCACATATACATTTCCATGTCGCGTTGCTTCCATTCTGCCTTATATGCATCCACATAAGGCTTAAGCAACTCTGGATTCATCATATCTATATCATCAACGGAAAATCCGTAGCCTTTCGTCACCACAAGGTAAAACGGACGGATTTCCGCAACGTAATATTCCCATGTTAATTCTTGGTTGTTGTTTTTGATGGAGTTTTCTTCGCCGGAGTCCGATTCTTCTTCTCCGTCTCCATCATTTTCGCTAAAAAACTGTTTGACTCCAACTCATTCTCTAATTCGTTGAACAACTCAATACAGTCAATCTCACCATCGTCAATCTTTTCAGAAAGCAGATTAAGCACCTTATTAAACTGCTCATCGTATTTCTCGTTTGTATCGTAGTCATATCCGAACTCGTCCTTATGGTTTACTTGCAGTCCTACAAGAAGCATCTTAGGAAGTGTTTCAAGTAACAGTTTCTCTACGGATTCTAAGCTTCCATCCTGCTCGCTTACCGGCTCTGATACATCTTTGATAAGATGTGACTTTAATGTTGGCTTAAAACCAAATTTGATTGAATATTCGCTATTTCCTAACTTTACTTTCATGTTTTACCTTGCCTTTCTGCCATATATTGGCAAGGGGCAGTGTTGCCACCGCCCCATTGTTGCTTATCTCATTGCTTCAAGTTCTGCTATCGACCGTTCATCCTCGCCTACCGGTGCGGTCGATTGCTCGTCCGATAGGCTTTTTACCCCACCACTGTTACAGTGAATGTTCCATCGTTGTTATCAACGACTTTCAGCTTGTCGGTAACGAGTTCCGATGCTGTGCTTGGGATAACAGTTGCGGTCATTTCAAGGATTTCATCTACACCGCCTACATCATTCGGTGTCGCGGTAACAGTTCCGGTGTATGCGTATTTTGCAACGCCACCGATTCCATCTGTGCCGTACAGGTGGATAATGTCAACCTTTTTATCTCCCAGCTTTTCGATGTTTTCCAGATATTCTTTTGCAAGGTTTCCGGTGATTTCCCGGGAATCCGCTGTCTTAATACCTTTCTCAAATGTCTGCTGTGGGTCTTCCATCGTGGTTGACTCAACCGTGTTTGGTGGAGATGCCGGAGATGGAATAGACTTTGCAGCAAG
>ULSX01019953.1_pt1 | contig 20059 bp, 19 predicted proteins | sample 1957031 | NCBI WGS metagenome assembly ULSX01 (sample SAMEA4835718, study PRJEB28245) | human gut metagenome | biome: gut microbiome; material: fecal sample | place: Denmark | collected 2008 | reverse complement strand
ATATAGGTACCGCAATGGTATCTTTTACATGAATTTTATTGACATAGATACCACAATGGTATCTTTTACACGAATTTTCTTCCGGGAGCGCCTTTAACTGCAGGTTCTGGTGCCTTTATATTTGTTCCACAGACAGGATTTGCGGAAATATGTTTCTCAATTATATTTTCTCCAGCCAACAGGAAGAAGGGGAACATTTCTTTCGGAAGAACAAATTTACAACTTGCTCTGGCACTCACAACCCATAGTGAATTGCGTAAACCGAACAACTTTACTCCACGTACCTGAAACCAACGCCAGAGCTAACTTGTAAATTTTTCTGTAGAAAGAGAATGTCCCCTTTTTCCGTCACATCGAGAAACCTTATATTTAGAACAGTCTCCCCCGCAAATCCATCCCTCTGAACAGACCACGCAGTTAAACAGCAATTTCAAATATCACTATTTTTTCCCGTACATTGTTTCCGTCAAACAGATCTCTGCAATCAATTTCATCGGAAAACAACAATTCCTCTACGGTCATCAGATAAGCTATGTATTCATCGGATGGATAATAGAAAAACAACTTTACTGTTCTCCTGTTTTCATAATAAGAATTCAAAATCCGGGCAATTACTTTTTTCAGCAGTTCCAGCGAAAAAGGATTAAAAAAATAAATCCGGTCCACCGTTTCCGGAACTGTATACCGCTCCGCATTTGCAAGTGCAAATAATACCCTGCCGGAAGCCACGGCAGACTCTTTGTTATTCATAGCCTTTTCATAAATTCGCTCGTTATATTCGACACCGATAGACTGACATCTGGTTTGATATGACATAAAAAAATCAACTCTTCCTTTTCCGCAGCCGTAGTCGAGCAATGTGTTTTCCTTTCGAATCAGTCCGCTGTTTGCCAGACGTTCCAAAACTGAATAAGGCGTAGGTTCATAAGGATAACGATACTGATCCGCATTTGTATCGTCTCTGCCAGTGGTGCGAACCGCAAGAAGCCTGTCCCATCTTGTCTCGTTCTTTTCCTCGTTCATCGTTTTCCTTTCCTGATTAAATAATAATTCCGTTGCAATGATCAATTTCATGCTGGATGATCTGCGCCGTCCAGCCGGAATATTTTCCGTGCTGTGGTTTAAAATTCTGATCCAGATAATCTACTTCGATCTCCTTATATCTGGTACAGTTTCTGGCTCCGTCGAGTGACAGGCAGCTTTCCTCGGTCTGATACTCCCCGGATTTCTTTATTATCACGGGATTTACCATTGCAAACTGAAACGGTCCGGCCGCTACAACGATAATTGCTTTGTTTACGCCAATCATATTTGCAGCCATGCCGACACAGATTTCCCGGTTGGCACGCAAGGTGTCTAAGAGATCGGTGATTACCTGCCTGTCGGCTTCTGTGGCAGGGGTTGCTTTTTTTGAAAAAATCTGTTTGCCTTTTACAATGTTTTTAATCATAATGTTATCTCCACTTTTCTTTTTACAGCATACAGCAGTGTATCATTTATCAGATCCGTAATTCGATGAAGTTTTTTTCATACAAAGACATCAAAAAACTGATGGCTGATTTGAAAGCTGTAAGACGGTTGATTTATTCCACCAATGCAATGGAAGGATTCAACCGTCAGCTCCGGAAAGTGACCAAAAGCAAAACGGTTTTACCGTCGGATGACAGCCTTTTAAAAATGCTTATCTGGCAGCCATGGATATCACGAAAAAATGGATTGACCACAGGCAGGACTGGGGTCAGATCCATTCCCAGCCGGAACTTTATTTTGAAGAACGTCTGACCGGGCTCCTATTTTTGTAATCTCTTCGGTAACCAGCTTCATCTGGTTTTCACCATAGATGACTTTCACTTGCTTTATTGAAACAGGTTTTGTTTCCCCATATACCTTTTTAATAAAAAAGTACAAAAATACGGAAACGTGACTATATTCTCACTGATTCCCACATTCCCCGCCATTAGTTTAATTCCATGCTTAATATCTGTATAAGTATCACTTTTTATTAGTTGGCGCATAGATTTGGCACGATTCGTATTTGCTTTTACTTCTACTGGAATCAGTTCATTTGCGCTTCGAATAAAGAAATCTTCTTCTAATGTCGAATTATCCTTCGAATAATAATAAAGCCCATATCCCTGCTTTACCAATGCCTCTGCTACAAAATTTTCATAAAGCGCACCTTTATAAATGCCAAGATTTTTATTTGCACGCAAGTCAATTTGTGATTCATCGTCCAGACTTGCCACCAATAATCCGGTATCCGAAATATATACTTTATATTTGCTTTCATCCACATTTCCTTTTAATGGCAATTCCGGAAATTGCAAACATTCACATACATTAATAAGCCCGGCATCTTTCAACCACTCTACACATCCCATATAATTCTTAGATCTTCCGCCCTTAGAGACTTTCGAATATTGAAATTTTTTATTTTCTTTAGCAAGCTGTGCTGGAATTGACCGGTATACACTCAGAATTTTCGCCTTATCCAGCCCTTGTGCATACTTTACAATATCATTTTCATAATCTACCAATAATTGATGCTGCAAATCCAGCGAACCCTCAAAAGTTTCTCTTTCAATATAACTTGATACAATCGCAGGCATGCCCCCTAAGATACAATATTCCAGAAAAAGGTTTGAAAAAATCACTTGCTCTGCTTCGGAAAAAGCAACTCCTTCAAGCATATGACAAAGCATATCCGATATTGCTTCTTCCGAATACCCTTTTGCCCACAAAAACTCTTCAAAATCCATGGAGTACATCTGATAATCTGTTTTATACCCCACACTGATACTTGCAATTCGCTGATACTGCACCCCAAGTAATGATCCAGAACATATAACGTCGTATTTTCCATTTTCTTTAAAAAATTTAAGCGCGGTTGCAATCTCCGGGAAATCCTGAATTTCATCAAAAAAAATCAGTGTTTCGTTTTCTTCAAAATGTTTCGTCGGATCAATCCTGCTGATCAGCTTGATAATATGTTCTGCTGAAAACCCTTCCTCAACAATAACTTTATAAGATGGCTCTGTAATAAAGTTGATCTCAATTACATTCTTATAATTTTCCCGCGCAAATGTTCTGATCGTCTCTGTTTTTCCGACCTGTCTTGCGCCCTTTATTATCAGAGGTTTTCGATCTGGATTTTTCTTCCACTCCCTCAAAAATGCGTCTGCTTTTCGAACTAAATATCCCATATTGTGTACCTCCACAGTTTAAGTGTATCTATTATACACCTTTTAATGCAAACTTTTATAAAAATTTACATTTTTATGGGCGATTTTTTCTTCAATATTACATTTTTATGGGCTAATTATATTTATTTTTTACATTTTTATGAGGAAATTTACTTTTTTCAAGAGTCTATCTTGATCGTTTCTATCAATTTTTCTGTTGTTTAATTAGGCAAATGTTAATTTTTTACCAACCGTAACGCATACCTGCATAAAAATTGATGGCTTAGAATACATTGTTCCAAGCCATCGTAAAAAGCTTACTATTCTGTCGATTCTGCCGTATCCGACTTCACATGATTTTCTTTGATATCCCATGTGATCGTATACTCTTTTCCTAACATCGTACCCATATTTTTTACATAATCCTCTAACATAGACTGCACCCTTTGTTGTGCCTGTGCTAATAAAACAGTATCATTTGCTGCTGTCTTCTCCATTTCTTTCTCTGCCTTTTTATAGGCTTTCGTCTGATCCTCTGCATCCGCTATTGCTGAATTTTTTGCATAATAATAGGAATCCTTGGTAATGCTGTCGGGATTTGGTTTTGAACTTAATACCTTTGCTTCTGGAATATGTATTTTTACATTTTCACCATCTACTTTTACATCTAACTTTGAACTATCAATGCCAAGTGTAACTATCCCATCATAACTGATCCAAAAATTTTTATCTTTTTTCCATAATAAATAACCAGAAGCATTTTTTTGGTAGTATTCCGCTACGTTGTGATAATAACATTTCATCGTTGCCAGTTCACTAATTGTTTTCATCTGTGAAAGCTGTGGCTCCATCTGCATGGTATCAGCAGCTTCCTGTTCTGCCCCACAGCTGCAAAACAGCCCTATCATTGCAACAATAACCAGCACTTCTATTGTTTTTTTCATTTTGCATTCTCCTCTGCTGTTATAATTTTTACTTTATAGTGATCTTCTGATGTCTCTGCATTTCTTACAAACGGTTCAACCAAACCCTTAATCGTATTTTCTGCATTCTGTTGTGCTGTTTTATAAATCATCGTTTCGGACTTACTTTTTTCCTTGATATCCTGAATACATGCTTTATATGCTTCTCCTGAAACCGTACCATCATTTGCTTTTTTCTCTTGAAACATATATTTTAAGGAATCAATATCAACCTCCGGATCGTCTAGTGTTACCTTAGGCAAAGTCACCGTAATCAAATGCTCTCCCGATTCCTGTTCTTCCATTTTAATATCAACTTTTGTAAAATCTATCCCCGCTTTTACTCTGCCTTTATATTTACAATAATAAGCTACTTTCGAAGAATCATCTTCATCCATAACAGTACAAATATCATTATATACACATTCATATGTAGATAACTGACTTACTTCAATAATCTTGTGCAGATTCGATTCTGTAACAATCTGTACGTCCTCTGTTTGATCAAATATTCCGCTTATAGACAGTATACCAAGCACAATAACCACTACAACAATGGCAATTATGGCTTTTTTTAACTTTTTCATTTGTATTTTCTATCTCCCCTCTTTTGTTGTGATATCTTTTTTCAGATTATAATATATTTGTGTTAAAATCAACCTGTTTTATTGCAAATGAACTGCATTTATATATTACAATTGTAAAACACCTGCCACCAAACTATTCTTTGGATCGAATAGAGGCCAGCACCTTCCAATACGCATCCTCATAAGTATCCTCTTTTATATCTCCAAACTCCATTAAATATATAATAAACCACCGGTTATCCTCTGGCGAAGGAAAACAGTAAAACCACCCTTTACCATCCACCCGTCCAATATCCGTATCCATCCAATGGTTGTATAGGTAGACAATTCCCTTTACTCCATAATCTGACACTACTTCCTTTTCTCCTGTCACTTTACAATGATCAATAGATTCTTCTAACATATCAATCATATTGTCATTATCTTCATAAAGGGCCTTTAAACTTACCTGATCCTCATCATCCAATGAATAACTTACACCAAAATAACTGAGCTTTCCTGCTTTCTCATCGGAGCAAACAATAAATTGCTGACTGTCCTCTGTTGTACTATCTACTTCCCATTCATTTGGAATATCCATAAGATAATTTTTATATGTATATGTGCTGTATGTTCCTTCTGCAAAAGCATTCTTCCTTACATCTTCCGCATCCACAGATAAAAGCATTGTTGCGCTATCTTTTTCATAAGTCACGATCAGTTTGTAGCCCTCCACATCGTGTGCCTTGAATGTTTTACTTTTTTTCGAATCATTAACAATAAATCCCTGCTTCCTGCAATCCCTTACATACGCATTATATTCTCCATAGGAAGTCCTATAAATTTTCAGTTTTGTTTTTTGATCATCTGCATGTAAAACCGCTCCGTTTTTAGACTTTGGCTCTGGTATTTTTTCAGTCAGATCATTTTTAGGCCATACATACGTGACTGCATATTGTTCTTTTTCTGTATCTTCCACAATGGCCTCCTTATCTTTTCTTTGTCCATTCCTTATAACAATAAAAATCATCGCTCCTAAAAACAATAGTACACAAATGGTAATAATCCCTATTTTCTTTCTTTTCATTTTTCTTTTCCTCATAAATTATTGTTTATGACAAAGAAAAGGACCTTTCGATCCTTTTCTTCATCCCACCATCATAAAGCAGATCCTATTGGATTTCTGCAAGCTTTTTCACAATACGTGCCTGCACTTTTGTATAGTAGGCGGCATCCGCAGTCGACAGATTATCCGTATCTACGTCATTTAACTTCTGCATGTAATCGGCATATTTCGTCATATAATCCGCATAATCATTTAACATTCCCGCCACATCATCAGAATTTTCATACTTTTTCATAAACTCGATATATTCATCAAAGAAATCTTCATAACTATCCATCATCTTCTTAAAATCCGCATCAACTGCCCCATCTTTCTTTTTAGAACTGGTTTTCTTTTTCTCCTTCTTATCAGTCTTTGAGGAATCTTTGGATGTATCTTTTGCGTTTTCCGAGTCATCTGTTTCTTCCGGCTCCTGCGTATCCTCCGTATCATCGTCCAGGTCATAGATATCTATATTCATTGTCTTTTTCCTTTTATCATAACTCAGCGAGAGCGTATATCCATCTTTATTCTCTGCATCATATGAATCTTCCGTCCCATAATAATCCACATTAAATCCGTTTTCCTTACATGCATTTATATAATCTGCAAACTGTGATTTCGACGTATTAAAAACGTCAATTTCAAAAGAATCTTCTGCATCCAATACAATTTCTCCGTATTTCGATTCCGGAACAGGCAACGATTTTACCAGCGTACTTGTCGGCCAATGATACTCTGTTTCTTTCGTCTTCATAGCATTACAACCACTAAGATTTCCCAAAATCATTATTCCACAACACATTACCATTATTAATCTTTTTTTCATTTCTCTTTGTCCTCCCTTTTTTGATCCTGCTTCATTTTTCTCAGCACTGCTATATGATCCATATAGGTCTTTTCCACAGTGTTTTCCTCTGTCGGAACCGGTAACATTCCATTTTGCTGCACATATGAAATAAATTCCATCTGCCCGTTCAGCTGTCTGATCTGTTGCCTGAGCCCTCGGATTTTCTTTTCCAGATACTGATTTTTTTGTTTCTCCGAAAGCGTCAGAAGATCTTTGATTTCCTTCAGATCAAGCCCCATTGCCCGATACACCAGAATCTCCCAAAGACGTTCCAGTGCAGCGTCATCGTACAGTCGATAATTGTCTTTCGACCGCTGGGCAGGCAATAGTCCTTCATCATCATAAAACTGCAAAGTTCTCTTGCTCACTCCTGCCAGCCGGCTCACTTCGTTTACTTTTTTCATTACGGCCTTTACCTTTCCCCGTACTTTTCAGCATAAACTATCACGCATACGTGACCGCAATACTGATTTCCAGAAATGCCATTTCTTGGGTTTCATAAAGGCCTTTGAAAAATTTGCGAGGTAATATTTCCGGAAATAAAAAAGCTCTGGAAAACATCTGTTCCCCAGAACTTTTTATCCTTTATTATTCATTTTTCTTACAAACCTGCCGGATCAGCTGAATCAGTGCCACCACTGCCAATGCTATATGCCCGTAATCATCACAAGAAAACCCGTCTTTCTTCTTAAAAGCCCAGATTTTCATCCACCAGAATAATCTGAAACCGTCCTTTGACCCTGCTAAATCGGGTTGTCAGAATCTGACAGCAGATACACTGTGGACTTTTACAGTCAAAACAGCTTCCGTTTTTGGAACATGGTGTGTCAATGCCAAATCGCTGTGCATTAATCGGTGCCGCCTCATTCCGCGCACGGTGCAGGGCGTCTTCCTCGGATTTTACGACTTTGTTCATACCCACAATCAGCAGAACATGCTTTGGTCCATAGGCATACGCAGCCACACGATTGGCATTTCCGTCAATATTGATAAACACGCCATCCTCGCTCATGGCATTGACACTGCCCAAAAAATAATCCGAGCTGAATGCTTTCCGTGCAATCTCCTCTTTTTCCTCCGGGGTTTTTACTTTATCCCGGTCATAAAATTCATACTCACCATTGGAAATGGCATCGTAAAGGCCACACTCCTTTACAGAAGTTGCACCGCCCATGTTGATACTGCTGCCCTTTGGAATCAGTTCGAGTGCTTTCTTTACCGCTTCCTCTTTTGTCTCTACATAGTATGCTTCCATGTTTCGGGATTCCAGTGCCGCCACAACACGCGCTCCCAGTTTTTCATTTCTCATTTTTCTTACGTCCATTGTGTAAACCTCTTTTCCAAATAGCTATGCTATGATTTCATACTGCATCAGCTCATATTTGAGTCTGCTTCCCTCCATAATCTCCGGCGGAAGCAATGCCCGCGCCACAAGTTTTAAATCATCACTTTCAATATCTGTCCGCTTTAAATTTGCATAATCTCCATCAATGCTGGCCACTTCATAATACCATGTTTCCATATGCTACCTCCATTTTTTATTTCATATAAATCTCACAGACTGCTTAAAGGCGCTACATGAATGTATTTTTTCGCATAGCTATTGATTCCCCGCAGTAATCCGTCTGCTAATTTTTCCATTTTTTTGTCACTGTGATCCGAGCACTGGTTGCCCAGTTCAATATCAACAGAAGGAATTGTACTGTATGAAGTCTGCGTCAGGTCAATCTCCGCAGCTCCTGTCCCGCTTATTTTCACTTTTTTAGAACGCAATCCCTTAATCAAAGCTTTTCCCAGAGCATCATGTTCTTTCCAATAAGAAGCAACCGGTTTTCGGTTTTTCAGCTGTTTCGGAACAGAAGCATAAAAACATCCTTTGTCATAGGAAAGTCCGTCACTGTCCCAATGCAGTGCAATATGACAATCTGCTACATTATTACATATAACCGTGCGCGCCACATTATCCAATTGCACATCCTTTCCATCCCGGACCATGAGCACATCATACCCCTCTGCCAGCAGTTTCTTTTTCAGAACCCGTGCCATACGAAGCGTCACATCACGTTCTGCCGTTCCGTCCCGAAATGCCATTCCATCTGAAACCGCCACTGCTTTCACAGAGCCTGCCGCTGTCGTTCCTCCGGTCACCTTTGCAGAGCCATCCGGATGACACAGCGTTTTGACCGATGAACCGCCTTTCGTTCCATGTCCCGCATTGACTGCAATCACAATGTCCTTCCGGTTCTTTTTCTCCTTGTACATAACGGCATAGCCCGATGTAATTCTGGCATGATCCGCATATTTCCAGGAAGAGTCCAGACATATTTTCTCCTTCCCCTTCGCATATCCGCATATCGGGAAACTGATGACCATCAAAAATACAATTAGAAATACTATCCCCTTTTTCATATACACTCCTCTTTCTAAACATTCGACAGTTTTTATCCCCCTGTAGGAGCAAAATATCTTTTCACTGTCTTTACTCTACCTCATTTTTTATGGTAACACAAGATAAAATCCCCGTGTCGTTGCATTTCGGTGCCTTTAAGAGTATCATTACCATGATACGAATTTTAGGAGGATAAATTTATGAAATTAAAAACAAGACAAATCACTGTTACAGCAATTTTACTCGCAATCTGCATTGTAAGCCAGTTTTTCAAAAACCTGAATGTATACATCACAGGCCCGATCATCAATGCCGCTCTGATTTTAACCACGGTATACGCTGGTCTGGCCTGTGGCATCATTTTAAGCGTGATCACTCCAATCACTTCCTTTTTCATCACCGGAAGCCCGATTATGGCAGCCATTCCTGCAATGTTCCCATGTATTATGATTGGAAATATCATTCTCGTTCTGGCAGTTGCCCTGCTCCGCAGTAAATTCGGTAAAAAAGCCGGTTTGCCCGTATCCGTTGTAATTGGCGCTGTATTAAAGGCTCTGTTTATGGGAATTTTGATTTCTCTTATCATTCTGCCGAATATGCTCCCGGCAAAAATGCAGCCAATGTTACATGTCCTGCAGCTTCAATTTTCTGTCACACAGTTAATTACCGCTCTGATCGGCGGGGTATATGCTATCATCATTCTTGCGGTACTGCGTAATACCTCTCTTGGTGAGCAGGCGTAATCCCACATTACATAAATTAACGCCCCGGCAGCTACAACTACCGGGGCGTTTTATGTACCTCTCCAAAGTACCAGTTCTTTTTATTTTCTTTGTTTACTCTACATTTTTCAAAGCCTGATCCATCGGAATCTTCTTGATTCTCTGAAAATCAAATACCATAACAATCAGATATCCGATCAGCACAAATCCAAACATTTTTGCATAACCAATCGGTGTTACGCGAAAAGCGAACCAGCCGCTGTAGGAAAAGAGCATCATCCGCCATGCCGCTGCCATAACAAGTGTTCCAAGAATCACACTGATGAGATCCGCGATTACAACCACAATACTCGTCGAAAGCAGATACAGACTCGCGATCTCTTTGTTTTCGTACCCAAGGATTTTTGTCATGGAAATTGCATTCTCATTCTTTTCAATGATCAGCTTTGTCAGAAGATAGATCATAACGGCTGCCAGAAGGATACACAGTACCTGAAAATATGTCATGTAAGAACCCATGGAATGATCCAGCTGATCTGCCATTTTTGTAATATCATGGATTGTAATGGTTGTTGCAATGTTATCCTCATCAATATCGGTAATTTTACTGTCGGATAAGAATCCGCCGAATTCATTTTCCTTCAGTTCAAATACCTTTCCGTAATTGTCAATGGACATAAAGACCGCAAGGCTCTGGGATTTATGATACAGTCCTGCTACTTTAAACTTATAAGATTTGTTCTCATACTTTTCATCCAGCGATACCGTATCGCCGGCTGCAAGCCCATATTTATCGGCAAACGAAGCGGAAATATAAACTTCGTTTTTCTTAAGGGAACTTAACTTTTTAATCTTTACATAGTTACTGTCATCCGCGATTCCGTATACGGAAATTTCCTCATCGATCGCATCACTCTTTTTTACGAGCGATGTCATGTTAAACTTTTCGGCATCTTTGTTTTCCGTTGTAATCCGTTTATTATCGTCATCTTCATAGGATTTAAGCACATACTGGTATTTTGCAAACATCATGCCATCCGTGTTGCTCTTATAATAATCGAGCGTATCCGGCATGCCCACTGCCATGGCAAGCATGACCATGATAAAGAAAATACCGACAAATAAAATCAGGTAATTTGTGACATTCTGGAACATGATCCGCAGGCGGAACCGGCCAAAAAAGCTCCATCCCGGCAGACGCATGGCTTTTTTATTCTTTGTCTTTTTCAGGTCATGACGCAGAAACTGCAGTGGTGTATGCTGCATCATGCGCACGATCACGATCAGGTTGACAACCAGCATCAGGATCACCGGAACCACCGTGGTCTTAAAGAACGCATCCGGATTCCAGATCGTGTAATACGTTGGCAGACTGTAACTGTTGTAATACATCGACACAACAATATTTTTAAACACCGTGTAGCCAAGTATATTTCCGACAATCGCAGCCAGCAGTGTTACAATAACCGGCATGGACAGATAGTGCCGCACCAGCTCTCTTTTCGTGTAACCGGACGCGCGCAGTGTTCCGATCTCGGAGGACTCTTTTGCAATCGTATTGCTGATCGTCACGGCAAAGATAAATGCGATGATTACCACAAGGATATCCAGCAGCACACCGCCCATGGCTTTGTCCGATCCCATATCATCGGTTGCAAAATTGATCGCCGGATTTCCATATTTCGGTGTGTAATCTTCGAGCTCATTGTCCGCAACAACCACCTGTGTGAGCAATGCACGCATAAAATTATCAGAGCGTGTTTTTTCCCCGGCCTCATCCGCAGGCTCCGTTTCATATTTCCATGCATAAGTATAGTGAATACTCTTGTGCAGCCGGTCGAAACCGTCCTGTGTCACCATTGCCACATCAAATTTCAGTGCATCAAACATCAGATCTGTGGTCTTTTCATGTAAGGTGGAGTAATTGACATACGCAAGCAGTCCCACAACTTTATAAGTCTCTCCGGAAACTGTGACGGTATCTCCCACCTTTATTCCGACGTTGTCGGCGTGCATACGGTCAATGGCAATTTCATCCGCCTTCTGTGGAAAACTTCCCTGCAACATACATGCCAGGTTGATATCCTTTGTCTTTGCAAATACGCGGATCGTTCCATCCTTTTTCCCGTCGTTATTATAATCTTCTTCCTCATTTCGGAAAAAGTTTTCATACAATGTTGTCTTTGTTGCCTTAAAATCCGCTTTTTCACCGGTCTCAATTGCCGAAAGCAAGGTGGCATCTGCCTGTTTTTTTAACTCAAAATGACCGTCTTCCTGTTTGTATTTTGTCACGCCTTCGCTTGCCGAAGTAATCATACTCTCGTTTGCCACATACATACCGGACACAAAGCCGATCGTGAGCACAAGAAACAGAAATACAACCAGATATTTTTTCCAGTCCCCGATCAGTTCTTTCGGTATTCTCCTGATCAGGGGATTTTTGATTTTTTTCATAGCAGCCCCCTTACCATTCCAGATCTTCCGCGGATACCTTGTTTGTATTGATGTCGTTGTGGCGCACCGCACCGTCACGGAGCTTGATCACATGGTCTGCCATATTTTTGATCGCCTCGTTATGTGTAACCATAATGATAGTATTTCCGTATTTTTTGTTGACCTCCTCAATCAGCTTTAAGATCTCCTTGGAGGTATTGTAGTCAAGTGCTCCCGTTGGCTCATCGCAGAGCAGAATATCCGGATTTTTTACAATCGCACGGCCGATGGAAACACGCTGCTGCTGGCCGCCGGACAACTGGTTCGGCAGTTTGTAGCGGTGCTCGTAAAGTCCGAGCGTATGTAACAGATCGTCAATATCAAGCGCATTGTCTGACAGATACGCTCCCACTTCGATGTTTTCCTTCACGTTTAGATTTCCAATCAGATTGTACATCTGGAATACATAGCCGAGATGTTTTCTGCGGTACTGTGTCAGCTTTTTCTCACTCATATCCTCTAACTTATCGCCGTTGATATTGATGTAACCGGAATCGGCGTTATCAATGCCTCCGATGATATTGAGCAGTGTGGATTTTCCGGAACCGGATGGTCCTAACAACACACAGAACTCCCCTTTTGCAACGGAAAAATTCATGCCGCGGAGTACTTCCTGACGTGTCTGTCCGCTTCCGAATCCTTTCTTTAAATCTACAATTTCCAAAAACTTCTTTTCTTCTTCTGACATAGAAACTCCCTTTCTTTTTGGTTTTACTTTTCATACTAATATTAGTTTTATCTAACCTCTGGTTCTTTTTTTAGGTCTCCCGCAAAAAGCGAAAGACCTGTGCTTCTTTTCTAAACCTTTTGTCCAAACGCGGACGATCTGTGCTTCTTTTCCCGACCTTCCGTCAAAACATGCGGACAGCCTACGGTCTGACGAGTCCGTACCAGCCTGCCAACAGATATTTTACACCTTTTTCCGCAAACCGCAGTGCTTCTTCCTCGTCATCAATGTGCGTTACCATAAATATAAACATATCGATCTGTGAATGGGACATCCAGTGTACAACGCTTTGTTCCACCATCGGCACATGGTAAGCTTTGCACATCGCTTCACAGATAAATGCATTGTGCTCATCCATCTGATCGACCAGCCGGTCCGGCATATGTTCCATGCTTGATCCCTGCGCTTTTGTCAGCACTAAAAGCACTTCATCCCGGTAGGTGTACAGTTCATGGACAACCTGTGCGACTGCTTCAAAATCGCTGCTGTCATCATGCTCTTTTGCTTTGCCGCTCTCCATCTCCCTGACTTCAAAAGAAAAATGCTCTCGCAGAATCTCATTGAGCCGATCCATAAAATTTCCCACTACTTCACAGAACAGATCGTCCTTATCCTGAAAGAAAAAATACAGTGCTCCTGTGGTCACACCCGCCTTCTGGCAGATTCCTCGGAGGGATGCCCCCGCAAACCCTTTCTCCATAAATTCTTTTTTAGCACATTGGATCAGGTGTATCTTCGTCTCGCTGTCATGTATCTTCTTTCCTGCCATGGTACGCTCCCTGTAAATAAAAATGCAACATAACGTTGTTATGCTAGATAACACCGTTATGTTACATCATTCCCATGTCTATGTCAATAGAAAAACTTATGCATTTTTCTGTTTGTGTTTATCATAAGCTGCAAACATGCCGGCAAGCAGTGTCCCTGAAATAGAATGCCAGGTGCAGGAAACAGCGCAGATGATCGCAGACTCCGGTGTTGCGGAAAACTGTGCGGTCGTTGTGGCAAGGTTTGTTGCCAGTCCTGCATTCTGCATACCAACTTCGATAGCAATGGTTCTCTTTTTGGCGGTATTCATACCAACAAGTTTTCCTGCTCCATAACCAAGCAGATAACCAAGTCCATTGTGAAGAAAAACAGCTACAAAGATTACAGCTCCGGACTGGAAGAACTTCGCGCCCTGGGAAGATACCACACCACCGACAACACATGCCAGCCCCAGTACCGCAACACCCGGCATTATTTTCTGTAACTCACTGAACATTTTCTTTTTTCCCAGCAGATAGTTGAGAAGAAAGCCCAGTGCTACCGGAAGAATAACCGTTTCCACAATAGAAACAAGCATTGGCAGTGCCTTGATGGAAATATTGGTTCCGCTTGCCAGAAGAGAAACCATAAGTGGTGTCATGATCGGGGAAAGAATCGTGGATACGGTTGTCATTCCCACGGAAAATGCCACATCTCCGCCACAGAGATACGACATGATATTGGATGACACGCCACCCGGACAACAACCTACCAGAATGAGTCCCAGTGCAATGCCGGCAGGAAGATGCAGCACTTTCGTCAGTGCGAATGCCAGAAACGGCATAATCAGATACTGTGCCAGTGCACCAACACAGATATCGAATGGTCTCTGTGCCAGAATCTTAAAATCCTGCGTTGTCAGTGTCAGACCCATACTGAACATAATAATACCGATGATGATCGACTGACTTGTAAACTTATTGGAAACCGGATCGGTAAATAACTGATGGTTTACCCATCCCATCATCCCCGGAACGATAAATGTTACTACCGCAATTGCAATTACCACAATTGATGTGTAGTCCGATAACCATTTGCTGAGTTTTTGTAGTGCTTTCATAAACTTTTCCTCCTTGGTCTGTTCACAGAAAAACGAATTCAGACATTAAAAAAGCCCCTTCCCAGATACTACTCTGGAAAGGGACGAATAAAATCCGCGTTACCACCCTGATTCCACAGAAAAACTCTGTGACACTTCACATACCAACATATGCTATCCCATAACGGAGGAAACTGGCGAAGTTTACTCACAGTTGTCTGCTTTCAGCCCGCTTCTTAGAGAGGATCATCCATATCCGGCTACTACCTGTTCGCACCACCCACAGGCTCTCTGAAAATAACGATAAGATACGATGCTGTTCTCATCAACGAATTTCGGTGAACAATATTTTCTTTTCGATGATTATTATATTCCCCTGTACAGATATGTCAAGGAAAATTTTTTCCACCAACGCTTTTCTGATTGACCTCTCCGTTTGCCCTTATGGGACATACATTACATCTTTTTCTCTATATGTCCCCACAACTTTCCATCAGTCTTTTTCAAAATGCTGATAATCCTTCGAATGTGTCCAATCGCCGCCCCAGGTAAATCCATATCTGGTAAAAAGCTTGTAACACAGATCATCGTGATCAATCTTGTGCGGAAAATTCCCACTCCGGTCAACATATGCTTCTGCGTTTGCAGGCTCAATCGACAGCTTTCCGTTGACGGTTTTTACATATGGGTTATAAAGCGTATTGATATCAACTGCCATGCCCAGACCGTGTTTTGAGATTTTTGTCGTGTGGGAAATGAAACGGAAATTAAACGCAGAGGAATTGTTATCGCTCATGGATGCCTCATCATCCGCATCGTATTCATCCACCAGCCGGACTTTTTCAATGGGATATTCTGCCTCATACAACTGCCTGAAAATGGCAAGGACATCCTCTGCAATGGCTTTATTTACCACAAGTTCTCCCTCTTTTGTCTGACCGTCAAACCCCATGTGGAGCACATGAAGATAGCGGAGATCTTCCCGCGGTACGGTACAGTCTGCCTTGTATGATTTTCCCTGCATCTTCTCAAAAATATCGTCCGGGATTTTGGAAATATAGAACGCTTCCTCTGTGATACTTTTCCCGGTACGGTCCGCATTTTCAACACTTTGTTCTTTCTGCGTATGATCCGGTTCGTTCATGTTTTGTTTTTTCTCACTCAGTTCTGTCCCTGAAGTCCTGTGATCCTGTTCTTTTTCACTGTTCTCCTGATCCGCAACCTCAGACTTTTTTGTGTTTGATTTTTCCGGATGCCGGATCAGACGGCTTCCGGTTACGACTGCGGCGGCTGCAAGTAACACGGCCGCAGTGATGATCATTCCTTTTTGTTTTTTCACCAGTTTCTCCTTACTGACACGTTTCCCTTTTCTGTAAACATAAAAAATTCATCCGCTTCAACATGATAACACCGCTAAGCCTACGCTATCGAAAAAAGTGTCATGTGAAAGCCCGAAGGCCGCATTTCTGCACGGATGAATTGTGTATATTTTAGCACTGATTTTTGGGATTTGCTATATTTTCATAACAAAAAATGCATTTTTCTTTTAATGCACCCTCGAAAAATAATCCATCAGAATTCCCTTAATATGATTATACCTTCTGGCATAAGAATTTTCCACCCGTATAATCTCCATATTGTGTGCCTGACAGATGGCATTTTTCTTCCGGTCACGCTCCTGCACCACCGCATCTTCAAAATGCTCTTTCCCGTCAAGTTCGATTGCCAGAACCGGCAGTTCCTTTTTTCCCTGCTTTTCGTACACAACAAAATCAAAGCGCCCCATATAAAACAGATCATCATATGTCATGTTGTCCTGAAACACCTGCGATATGGCAACTTCTTTGTGGATCACATACTTACTCTGGGAAAGCCAGATATTTTCGAGCGCATGCGTCAGGTTTTCGAGAAATGCATTTTCGGTAGCGGTAGAAAACGGCTGGATGCCAAGTGCACGGGAACTGATATGTTTTTCCGTGATCTCTGACTTCCCGTTGGTTTTGATGTACTGCGCAAGTTCATAAAGATCATCGTCTGCCTGTCCTGCATGCAGACGCTCCAGTTCTTTGCTGTCTGCGAGCAGAACAAGTTTGTCTTTCGCCCGTGAGGTTGCAACATTGATCAGTTCCTTATTGTTTTTCAGCCACTGATAGGTACCGGCATTGGTGCGGTCGGACAGTGCCGTGGAAAAAAGCACCACATCCTTTTCATCTCCCTGAAAAGCATGCACCGTTCCACAGACTAAATTTTCGAGGTGGTTTTCTTTGATCGCCTGCTCGATCAGTGCCCGCTGGTTTACAAACGGTGTGATCACCGCGATACTTTTGTCCGTGTTCTGCTTCGCGTATGCAATGACCTCGTCTGCTTCCGCCGGAGATGTATTTTTAATCTCGGCACGATCGCTTTTTACATCTACATAGACAAGCGGCTCCGGCTCTTTGCTTTTTGAACAGATCTGCAATTTGGAATTGTAATATTTTTTATTGTTAAATCCAATAATCTCTCTGTTGCAGCGGTAATGGCTGCGCAAAAGCACTTCATCACTCACCGCATCACATGCCAGATACGTTTTGTAAATCGAATTCTTTCTGTAATCATATTCCTCTGCCACATGATACCGCCGTCGCAGCTTGCGGTTGGTCAGTTCTCCGAGCAGAATAACCGGATTCAGCTGCTGCGGATCTCCCACAAGCATCAGTTTCTCTCCACGGATAATCGGGACAAGAGAGATCGCAATATTGCACTGGCTGGCCTCGTCCATAATAGTCATGTCAAACAACGGCTCCGGTTCCCCGATCTTATGTGCCGATATGCAGGTAGTGATAATGATTGGAAAAACACGCTGCAGCTTCTTTACATTTTCGGATTTCTGCATGTATTTGTTGAATGCCCGCGCCTGTGTCTCTGGATTTTCTCCAGAATCTAAAATCTCCCGCAGTTCCTGATATTTGGGTTCTTCGAGTGTCTTGATATAACGCGCAGATGTATAAAATAAATACTGATAAAATTCTTCTTCGTTGCGGTCGAGAAACTGCAGGGCATCCGAATCGGAAATTTCACCAATCTGGTGGATTCTCTGATCGAGCCTCTGCATCTGGTATCCCTGCAGGTCCATCTGAAACGGGAGCAGATTCATGGCATTTTTAATATGTTCCTGGTATTCCATGAGATGCGAAAGTGTCTCTTTCCGCTCCTTTAAATCCAGAATTTCCTCATACTCTTTCAGTCTCGCAGAAAGACGTTTTGCACGGTCAACCCGGTCATCCTTGCGCTTATCGAGCGTGGACGTAAATATTTTTACGGTCTGCACCTGATTTCGCAGGCGGTTGATGTAGCTGATTGCAGCTTTAACTTTGTCTATATTCCCAAGCCGCAGTACCGGAAACGGAATGGTCTGTCCATGGCACTCAAGATGTGTCAGTTTTTCAAATACATTGTCGATTGGAACGTTATTGTAGGACGCAAATAAAACGGTCGTATTGTTAAAAAACGCCGTTACTATTGTGTTAATAATCGTATTTGTTTTTCCCGTGCCCGGTGGCCCCTGTATGTAGGCAAGCGGATATTTCATGGCGTTGTTGATCGCCAGCAGCTGATCCAGATTGATGTTCTGATTGATCAGTGCAATCGGATACGCCTTGGTGCGGCGCGGCCGTTCTAGCAATTCCCCGAAGAAGGCTTTGACTGGATAAGTAACCTGCTGCCTTTCAAACATATCAAGTATGGCTTTGTACTCGTCATGCAGATTCAGCACTACATCCATCCCAAGCCCCAGCACATACGGCATATCATCTACGACCGGCTTTTGCCCGCCATGACCGGTAATCGCATCTTTGATTTTTTCCAGATTGTTTTCAAAATCTTCCAGCAGTTCGTACTCGTCCGCATCCAGAAATTTACGCGCATTTTCTGTCTGTCCGTCAATGCCAAACTGTGTGCAGACTGTGATATCTTCATCCGGCTGAAACACTCTGTTTTTCACATCAAGGTTCAGGTTCCGGTATGCCAGAACATACAGCCCCTTCGCCGTGTGAATACTCAATACATTGAGTGCCAGTTTCTTAATTCTTAAATTGGTGCTCTTTTTCTTTTCGTGAGACAGGGAATACTGGAAATTTGACACGACCTCCTGAAACTGCTGATCGTTAAGTGCATACCGTCCGTTTTTCACACGATCCCCATCGATATAATGGATCAGATCATAATCGGTGATGTAAGGTGTCGTATCCATGCGGTTACATAGTTCCAGATAATTTAGTATTTTCAGATTTGCAGCGCTGGAAAAAATAGTTTTATAACGCTCCGGATGCATCTCGATATCTTCGATCAGCCGCCTGTTTTCCGGACAGTACGTTCCTTCAATGACTTCCGTGGACAGGATGGAATCCACGAAAATTTTGTCATATTCCCCCAGTGTATACATTCCGAGGTGCAGACCATCTACTTTGAGGGTACGTTTTGCCGGATCAAGATCACGGATTCCAATCCAGTATTTTGTAATCTGATCCGCTTTGTTCCGATATTCGATTTTCAGCCACTTTCCCTCATGAATCGCCCGGAAAATGTCCCTGCAAATCTGATTCATACTATGCTCCGTCCTGTTTTACATGATATCTCTATCATTCATTATGATGTTCGGACAGAACCTTTGTCAAGCAAATCCTCAATTCCCCTTGCTGCTCAAAGGATTACTTCTTGTTTCAAAAAACTGATTGTTATCTATGCGTGCGCGGTTTTTGTCGTTGTACATACTGCTCTGCCGGATTGCGGCATTTTCTTTTTCCTGTTCCGGTGTGTTCTCCGCAAAATGTTTTGGTCCTGCGGTAACCGGATCTGCATCCGTTCCTACAAGCATCGCTGATTTATCCGTGTAATTTTTTGTTTTCATGACATACCTCCATATTTTTTGTTAGTATGTCCGATTTTTATCCTCTCCACTCCCGTAAGTAAAAGTTTGTAAAAACTTCCGTAACCGGTCTGTCTTCGGATTCTCGAAAAATTCTTTCTTAAATCTTCTTCTAATGGAATATCGTACTCTTTCTCAATTCGTCCGACATCGTTTCCAGATGACTTTTTACTGTTCTTGCAATGATTTCATCATCTTCCACGCTAAAAATGTGATACATCGATTTAGTATCTGCCACGCAACCGCTGCTGTTCGCCTTCTTCTCCTGATGCAGAAAAAGATAATCAGCACAGCAATAATCACCAAATAAC
>ULSX01062630.1_pt1 | contig 22618 bp, 22 predicted proteins | sample 1957031 | NCBI WGS metagenome assembly ULSX01 (sample SAMEA4835718, study PRJEB28245) | human gut metagenome | biome: gut microbiome; material: fecal sample | place: Denmark | collected 2008 | reverse complement strand
CCCCCAGCCATAAAATGACATCCACTTCATTTAATGTGTGTTCTGCCACATTTACCATAAATTCGCCCAGCTTATTCTTTGCCTTATGGATACCAGGTGTATCCACAAAAATAATCTGTCCTCTGTTTTCATCCGTATAAATAGTCTGGATACGGTTTCTGGTAGTCTGCGGTTTATTGGATGTAATTGCAATCTTCTGTCCTATCAGATGATTCATCAAGGTGGACTTTCCTACATTCGGCCGTCCAATCAGTGTTACAAAGCCTGATTTAAAATTTTCCGTCATACTTACTCCTTCTTATGTATGCTGCGGGACTATTACCCACAGCTTTTAATATAGATTCTTTACTTCTAAGAACATATCTTTTTCTGCTTTTACATTTTCCTCTGCACCGATGACACACAAGGCATCCTGTGCGAGTACCGCTTCAATAAGTCCTGCGAGATTTTTGATGTTTTCCGGCTGTGCATCTAAAACTTCATTTCTCTCACGCTGTAATTCCTCATAAGAAATATTGGTAAGATAAGCACTTACGGAACGCATGCCCTTGGCAGCCGGATTCAACGGGGTATCCATATCGCTTACTGTTCCGATGATATATTTTGTCATATCACGTTCATCTGCATCAAAAGCTCTTAAATATGCCGGGATACCTTCGTAAATCTCATTGGTGCTCTTAAGGTTCGGGTCACGGTAAGAAGTGAAATATGCATCTCCGTTCCGCATAAATCCGCTCATGCAGCCATATGCACCACCCTTTACCCGGACATTAATCCAAAGGTAATCATAGCTTAAAATTACTTTTAAGATACGAAGTGCTCCGGTATAGGAATATCCTTTCGATAAATAATTTCCGGCTCTGGATACATACTGTACTTTGGATGCATCCAAGAAGCCTTCATTCTTTTTCTCACAATGGAAGGTAACTGCTTCTCCCTCTTTCTCTCCATCCGGTAAAACAGTTAAGAACTGCGGGAATTTTTCTTCTAACAGCTGATATCCTTCTGCGTCTGCCGTCAGGGAAATCAACAGTCTGTTCTTTACAAATATTTTCTCTGTAAGGCTTCTTAATTTATCCATTAAGAACTGCTTCTTTTCTTCAAAATGTTCTTCTAATTCTGCAATCGTCCGGTACAGTGCAATTCCGCCAACCAGGTCATTGAATCGGGCTACCGGTGAGAAATAAGACATTGCCCGCATGGCAGATACGGAATGTCCGGCAGAGCTTAAGGACATCTGCAGTCTCGATTTGATACGCGCCAAAATCTCATAGAGACGTTTTTCATCTGTAATCTGTGTGCCCATCAGAATCTCAGAAAGAAGTCTAAGCCCCTCTTCCAGATTCTGATAAAGAATCTTGGAACGTACTTCGTATTTTGCATGGAAACTGTCTTTTTTCTTAGTATCCGCATAAATATTAATCTGGGAAGAGATACCGCCGGTCATAAGATTAATCTCATTTGCTAAGTCTGCATAATTATAATGCTCTGTATCCATATAACCAAGTACAGCTTTTAACACCCCAAGGTATGGCAGTTCTTCTTCTGTAATATCACTGATATCAAACATCAGATTCAGATAATGAATGCCATTGGAATAAATGTTGGTATGAATGGTTTCGATGCCATTGCAGCTTACCTTTTCATATACCAGCGGCTGTGCTTCACGCTTCATGTCCTGCCGTTTTAACATCGGAATCTTCATCAGGTCTTCCTTTGGTGACGGCTCTTCCTGATACAGTTTTAAATGCTTTGTATCCTCTACTAACTTATCAATCTCTTCTTCTGATAAGCCATTCTTATAAGCTGCCAGTTTCTCTTCTAATTCTTTTTCCAGCCTGGCATTTAAGCCTTTTTCCGGTTCAATGGATACATAGGATTTATGGCTGTTATCCAAAAGATATTTCTGAATCAGTTCTTCAAAATATCCTGTTTCAATCTTTTCCTTTAATGCTGCAAATACGTCTAATATTTTAAGATATAAGAATGGTTCGTCATCATCATAAAGCCAGCTGTCCATACAGGATAATCCATAAATTAATCCCTTCGGGAAATTACCGTAATCTGCTTCACGGAACTTGAATTCTTCACTGTTGATTCCTGCTAACAAGGATTTTCTATTGAGACCGTCTTTGACGATTTTCTTTAAAGTATCTTCGATAATTCCTACAAACTTCTCTTCGTCTTCTTTATTAGCATTCTTTGCCACCACAGAAAAAATTGGCTGTAAGGTGCTGTTATCAAATCCGCCCATGATATCTTTTCCGATTCCTGCATCAATAAGTGCCTGCTTCAACGGTGCTCCCGGTGCACTTAATAGTGCATAATCCAAGACATCAAATGCCAGAGTCAGTTCACTCTCAAGATTCGTTCCGATTGCCACATTATAGGAAAGATATGCATTGTCCTCTAAGCTTTCGGAAGATGCAATGGAATATGGCTTGCTGATGGTTACCGGCTTTTCAAAAGGAGCCTGCAGCTGAATTGCGGAATCTACTTCGATTTTATCATAATGGCTTAAATATTCTTTATCGAGAAACTCCAGTTTTTCGTCCATATCCATATTTCCATAAAGGTAAATATAAGAATTACATGGATGATAAAATTTCCGGTGGAAATCAAGGTACTGCTCATAAGTAAGCTCCGGAATTACTTCCGGGTCACCGCCGGACTCATTGCTGTATGTGGTATCCGGGAACAGGGAATTTAATACTACACGGTCTAAGACACCCTCCGGAGAAGAAAATGCGCCCTTCATCTCATTGTATACCACTCCATTGATGGTAACCGGTGCATCTCTATCCTCTAATTCATAGTGCCAGCCTTCCTGTTTGAAGATTTCTTCTTTCTTATAGATATTCGGATGGAACACAGCGTCTAAGTATACATCCATCAGATTAGCAAAATCTTTATCATTGCAGCTTGCCACCGGATAAACGGTCTTGTCCGGGTAAGTCATGGCATTTAAGAATGTATTTAAAGAACCCTTCACCAGTTCCACAAACGGGTCCTTCACCGGGAACTTGTCCGAACCGCACAATACCGTATGCTCAATGATATGTGGTACGCCGGTGCTGTCCTCTACCGGAGTACGGAATCCAATATAAAAGACCTTATTTTCATCATCATTGGAAATAAGGCTGATTTTAGCTCCACTCTTTTTATGTCGAAGCAGATATCCCTTTGCATGGATGTCTGTCAGATTTTCTTCTTTGATTAATTCATATGCTGTTAACGCTGCTAAATTCAAATGTTTTATCCTCCATGTTCTCATAATCTGACTCACAGTCTTTATCAGTATAACACATTTTTTTTACATTTACACCTGATAAACCTAAAAACAGGAAGACGGATATCCATCTTCCTGCTCTGCGCTTATTTCATATTCAACTCTATACGAATTAACCTAAGCGAACTACGTTAGCTGCCTGAGGTCCTTTTTCTCCTTCTACTACCTCAAATTCAACTGCTTCTCCATCTTTAAGCTCTTTGAATCCATCCATATTTAATGCGGAGAAATGAACGAATACATCATTTCCTTCTGCATCTGAGATAAATCCATAACCCTTCTTTGCGTTAAACCATTTTACAGTTCCCTGCATTTCTTTTTCCTCCTAATACACAATAAATCTAAAAAGTTGCACAAAATTGTGCACGACTACATGGCTAACAGTAGCATATTTTCCAATATTTGTCAAACTTTTTCACTTTTTTGTCCGATTTTATACCGGATTCTTTACGTTGACATCAAGCTGCGGGAATGGAATTTCGATTCCATTTTCATCCAGGGCATTTTTCATCTCCTCAGTCAGTGCCCAGCGGATATCCCAGTATAAATCAGTCGGCACCCACACTCTTGCACCAATGGTAACACTGCTGTCTCCCAATTCCGATACAAAGACCTGCACCGCCTCGTCCTTAAGCCGGCGTTCTTCGGAAAGAAGCAACTGCTCTATCACAGCCTTCGTCTTCTTTAAATCCGCCGAATAGGACACCCCTACTTCCAGGTCAATCCTGCGTTTCTCACTGTAGGTTACATTGGTAAGGCTGCTGTTGGCTAAGATTCCATTTGGAATTACGATAATCTTATTGTCAACACTCTTTAACTTGGTGTAGAAAATCGAAATCTCTGTTACCGTTCCTTCGTTGCCATGGCTGTCTTCTACAATATAATCCCCCACTTTAAACGGTTTTAACATCAGTATTAATACGCCGCCGGCAAAGTTGGCTAAGCTTCCCTGCAGTGCCAGGCCTACCGTCAGTCCTGCAGAACCTGCAATTGCCATTACAGATGTGGTTGCAATTCCAAAAAGCGAAAGAATGATTACAATCAAGAAGAAATATCCAATGCACTTGACCAGTGCATCCATAAACTGTTTTACACCCTTGTCAGCATCCTTTTTATCCAGCCATTTCCGGACGAGTTTCCGGAAAAGTTTGATTAACTTTACGCCAATGGCATATACCACGCAGGCAATCACCACCTGAAAGAGAAACGCCAGTAAATCCGGCACCAGCCCCTCCAGGTAAGTACGTACCACGCCCGGTTTCTTCATCTGTTCAATAGTATCGCTGACTTCTTCCGCTGTAATGCCCTCTGTGCCGGCTTCTAATGCGGTCAGATAAAATCCCATTTTAATATCCTCCAGTTATTTATGAAAGTTATTATGAAAGTGCATGAACAAATAATCCACTGCGAAGTTTTGGCTCAAACCAGGTGGATTTCGGCGGCATCAGTCTTCCGGCATCTGCTACTGCAAACAGCTCTCCGATGCTGGTCGGATACATGGCAAATGCCACTTTACAGTCACTATGTACTCTGCGCTCCAATTCCTCCAGTCCACGGATTCCACCTACGAAATCAATCCGCTTATCGGTCTTTGGGTCTTCAATGCCAAGTACCGGATGCAGTAACACATTCTGTAAAATTGATACGTCCAGCCCATCTACCGGGTCACTGCTTAAATCCGCTTCTTTCATCCGGCAGGCATACCAGTTATCCCCAAGGTACATGCTGAAACTTCCTTTTTCCGTTGGATGAACCGCTTCCTTCTGTGGCGTGCCCACTTCAAACAGGTCGTTCATCTTTCCAAGGAATTCCTCTTCTGTCATTCCATTTAAGTCTTTTACCACACGGTTATAATCCATAATCATAAGCTGGTCATCCGGGAATAATACGGATAAGAAATAGTTAAATTCCTCAGTTCCGTCATAATCCGGATGCTCTGCTCTCCGCATCAGTCCTACCTTTACCGCGGATGCTGCACGGTGATGACCGTCTGCGATATAGATTTCTTTTATCTTTGCAAATGCTTCCTCGATAGCCGCAATATCTTCTGCCTCTACAATTCTGTATACACGATGTCCGATTCCATCCTCTGCCACAAAATCATAAAGAGGTGCTGTCTTCTTTACCTTCTCTACCACTGCATTGATGACATCATTGGAACGGTATGCTAAGAAAATCGGTCCGGTCTGTGCATCACAGATATTTACATGGTTGATTCTGTCCTGCTCTTTATCTGCTCTGGTATTCTCATGTTTTTTAATGACCTGATTCTGATAATCATCAATCGAAGCACAGGCTGTAATACCGGTCTGCACCCTTCCGTCCATGGTCAGTTCGTAAATATAATAGCACGGTTTCTCTTCTTTTACGAAATCACCTTCTGCTACCATATCCCAGAGCATGTCATGGGCTTTCTTATATACCTCCGGTGCATAAGTGTCTACGGAATCATCAAACTGTGTCTCGGCACGGTCAATGCGAAGAAAGCTTTTGTCATGTCCTTCTACCGCTTTCTTTGCTTCTTCTCTGTTATATACATCATACGGAAGCGCTGCAATCTCTGCCGCCTCATCCTCTCTTGGTCTGATACATAAAAATGGTCTGATATCTGCCATTGTTTTCTCCTTCCTGCGTAATTGCGAAAAACACGCTTTGTGAGTTTCCTGCGTAAGAGAAATGGACTGTCGCGGCGTAACCGGGCAGTCCATATATTATCTTTTTCTCACCTGCATTTATTATTTTACAATACGAACCTTTAATACACCATCTAAGGTCTGAAGTTTCTCTTCTACTTCTTTAGTAACAGGTGCATCCACATCAAGCAGTGTACATGCATAATCGCCACGGCTCTTATTAGTCATATCAGAAATGTTGATATTTGCATCTCCTAAAATAGAAGTATAGCTGCTAATCATTCCCTTTACGTTACGGTGTAACAGTAACAGTCTTCCTGCACTCTTGCACTCGCCCATATTGCAGTCCGGATAGTTTACAGAATGTGTAATATTTCCATTCTCTAAGAAATCACGAATCTCTTTTACTGCCATTACTGCACAGTTATCTTCGGATTCTTCGGTAGAAGCTCCAATATGAGGAGTTACGATACAGCCTTTCTTTCCAACTGTGGTTGGATTTGGGAAGTCGCTGACATATTTTGCAATCTTTCCTTCCTCTAATGCTGCTACCATTGCCTCTTCATCAACCAGTAAGTCTCTTGCAAAGTTCAATACTACAGTGGTAGGTTTCATCATTGCAATTGCTTCTGCATTAATCATTTTCTTGGTAGAATCTAAAAGCGGAACATGAATTGTGATATAATCACAGTTCTTGTAAATTTCTTCTACAGCATTTACATGATTTACATTGCGTGATAAGCTCCATGCAGCATTTACAGAAATGTATGGGTCATATCCGTATACTTCCATTCCAAGATGTGTTGCAGCATTTGCTACTTTAACACCGATGGCACCAAGTCCGATAACGCCAAGCTTCTTTCCTGCAATTTCGCTTCCGGCAAAGTTCTTCTTCTGTTTCTCAGCAAGTTTTGCAACATCTGCATTGCCTTCCTCGCCTTTTACCCATTCGATTCCACCGACTACGTCACGGGCTGCCAATAACATTCCTGCAAATACCAGTTCCTTTACACCATTTGCGTTTGCACCCGGTGTATTGAATACTACGATACCTGCTTCTGCACATTTATCCAATGGGATATTATTTACACCTGCACCTGCTCTTGCAACAACTTCTAAAGTCTTTGGAAGTTCCATGTCATGCATTGCTGCACTTCTTACTAAGACTGCCTGTGCATCTTTGATATCATCTACTTTGTTATATTCATCTGACAAAAGGTCTAAGCCTACACCAGCGATTGGATTTAAACATGTATAGTTAAACATTATGCGTTCTCCTCCTCAAACTTCTTCATAAATGCCACCAGCTTCTCAACGCCCTCTTTTGGCATTGCATTATAAATGCTGGCACGCATACCGCCAACGGTTCTGTGTCCCTTTAAGTTTACAAAACCGGCTTCGGTTGCTTCTTTGACGAATTTTGCATCTAAGTCAGCATCACCGGTAACGAATGGTACGTTCATAAGAGAACGGTCTTTTGGAACTACAGTTCCCTTGAATAACTTGCTCTGGTCTAAGAAATCATAAAGAATCTTAGCTTTCTCTTCGTTACGCTGTTTCATAACTTCAAGTCCGCCCATCTTCTTTAACCATTTGAATACTTTACCACAGATATATATGCCGTAGCATGGTGGTGTATTGTAAAGAGAATCAGCATCTGCCTGAGTCTTGTATTTTAACATGGTAGGTGTTCCCGGAAGAACATCATCTGTAATTAAGTCTTCACGAATGATTACGATTACAACACCTGCAGGTCCAACGTTCTTCTGAACGCCGCCGTAGATTACTCCGTATTTGGTTACATCAACCGGTTCTGATAAAAAGCAGGAAGATACGTCTGCAACAAGTGTATGTCCTTTGGTATTTGGAAGTTCTTTGAACTTAGTTCCATAAATCGTATTGTTTTCACAGATATAAACATAATCTGCGTCTTCCGGAATATCCAGATCTGAACAATCCGGAATATAAGAGAAGGTCTTATCTGCAGAAGATGCTACTTCTACTGCATCCCCATACATTTTTGCTTCCTGGTAAGCTTTCTTAGCCCACTGTCCAGTTACAATGTATGCAGCTTTCTTATTTTTCATCAGGTTCATTGGAATTGCAGCGAACTGCTGGGAAGCTCCACCCTGTAAGAATAATACCTTGTAATTATCCGGGATATTCATTAAGTCTCTTAAATCAGCTTCTGCCTCTTTGATGATGTTGTCATATACTTTGGAACGATGACTCATCTCCATTACGGACATTCCACATCCTCTGTAGTCTAACATCTCATCTGCTGCTTCCTGTAAAACTTCTTCCGGTAATACTGCCGGACCTGCAGAAAAATTATATACTCTGCTCATTTTCTAATTCCTCCTCACTTCTTACACATATCTTTCTATATGTAATGGCTTATTATTTTAAATCTTCCTCGGTAAACACCTCAGATATAGCTGCCCCCGGTGCTACCATTGGCCACACCTTATCATCACTATCAATTATACAGTCTATAACAACTGGTGTACTACTTGCAAGTGCTTTTTTCAAAATATCGACAAATTCTGCCTGACTGGTTGCACGATATCCCGTTGCTCCCATGGCTTCTGCCAGTTTTACAAAATCTACTCCATCGTCTAAAACAGTTGCAGAATAATGCTTCTCATAAAAAAGTGTCTGCCACTGTCTTACCATTCCAAGCACATGGTTATTGATGATAACTTCGATTAACGGAAGCTTCTGACGGACTGCTGTTGCAATCTCATTCATATTCATACGGAAACATCCGTCACCGGCAATATTGATAACCTGTTTATCCGGATTTGCTATCTGCGCACCGATTGCCGCCCCCAGTCCATAACCCATGGTTCCAAGTCCGCCGGATGTCAGAAGTGTTCGCGGCTGTTTGTATTTATAATACTGCGCTGCCCACATCTGATGCTGTCCGACCTCTGTTACCATGATGGCATCTCCATTGGTCTGACGATAGATTTCTTCGATTACGAACGGACCGCTTAATCCTTCCGGATGATAGCTCAATGGATATTCTTTCTTGTATTCCATGATGTGCTCCATCCACTCTTTATGCTCCATCGGAGATAACATCGGATTGATTCTTGCAAGAATCTTCTTTAAATCACCAATCACGCTGTTTGTTACCATGATATTTTTATTAATCTCTGCCGCATCCACATCAAACTGTAAGATTTTTGCATGATGGGCAAATTTCTTAGCATTTCCAAGCACACGGTCTGAGAAACGGACACCTACTGCAATCAGAAGATCGCACTCGCTGACTCCAAGATTGGAAGTCTTGGTTCCATGCATTCCAAGCATTCCGGTATAACGTTCATCCGTTCCGTTAAATGCACCTTTTCCCATCAGGGTATCACAAACCGGTGCATCCACCTTATCCACAAATTCTCTCAATTCATCCGAACAGTCGGAAATTACGGCACCGCCGCCCACAAAGATATATGGTTTTTTTGCTTTCTGAATCAAAGCTGCTGCTTCTTCTAAATCTTCCTCCCGGATGGTTTCTGTCACACGCAGTACCGGTTCAATACGCTGTGCTTTATATTCTGCCTTATTTGCAGTGACATCCTTTGGAATATCCACAAGAACAGGACCCGGTCTTCCTTTTTTTGCAATGCGGAATGCCCGGCGGATGGTATCTGCCAGATCATTGACATCTTTTACAATAAAGTTGTGCTTGGTAATCGGCATGGTAATTCCTGCGATATCAATTTCCTGGAAACTGTCTTTGCCAAGAAGTGGCACATTGACATTACAGGTAATTGCTACCATTGGAACAGAATCCATATATGCGGTTGCGATTCCGGTTACCAGATTAGTTGCACCCGGTCCGCTGGTGGCAAAGCACACCCCAACTTTTCCGGTGCTTCTTGCATATCCGTCTGCCGCATGGGAAGCTCCCTGCTCATGGGAAGTTAAAATATGTTTTATTTCATTACTATGTTTATATAACTCATCATATACATTTAAAATTGCACCGCCCGGATAACCAAATACCGTATCCACGCCCTGTTCTTTCAAACATTCTATTACAATTTCAGCACCTGTTAAGAGCATTGAAATTTCCTCTCTTTCCAACTTATCTTTCTGCTGTATATTTACAGATTACCGGTTCTTATTTTTCTTCCCCGGTACCTGGAATCTGTAAAATTGCACCGCGGTTTCCTGAAGTAACCATGGAAGCATAACGTGCCAGATATCCGGTTGTTACCTTCGGTTCTCTTGGCTGCCATTTTGCTTTACGGGCTGCCAGTTCTTCATCGGATACTGCAAGCTCTAACTTCATTTCCGGAATGTTAATCTTAATGATGTCGCCTTCTTCTACCAATGCGATTGGTCCGCCTACGGCTGCTTCCGGTGAAACATGACCGATGGAAGCTCCACGGCTTGCGCCGGAGAAACGTCCGTCTGTAATCAATGCTACGGATGAACCAAGTCCCATTCCTGCGATTGCAGAAGTCGGATTTAACATCTCACGCATACCAGGGCCGCCTTTTGGTCCTTCGTAACGGATCACGACTACATCACCGGCAACAATTTTTCCACCTTTGATTGCAGCAATGGCATCTTCCTCACAGTCAAATACTCTTGCCGGTCCTTCATGAACCATCATCTCTTCTACGACTGCGGAACGTTTTACAACACCACCGTCCGGAGCAAGATTTCCTTTTAATACGGCAAGACCACCGGTCTTACTGTATGGATTATCCAGTGGACGGATAACTTCCGGATTCTTATTGACTGCATCTTTGATATTCTCGCCTACGGTCTTACCTGTTACGGTCATACAGTCTGTATGTAAAAGTCCTGCATCTGCTAATTCTTTCATGACAGCATAGACACCGCCGGCTTCATTTAAGTCTTCCATATAGGTCGGGCCTGCCGGTGCCAAGTGGCAGAGGTTCGGAGTCTTCTCACTGATTGGATTTGCAAAGGAAATATCAAAATCAAATCCTACTTCATGTGCGATTGCAGGCAGGTGAAGCATACTGTTGGTAGAGCAGCCTAACGCCATATCTACGGTCAGTGCATTTAAAATAGCATCCTTTGTCATAATATCTCTTGGACGGATATCTTTCCGATACATATCCATAACTGCCATTCCGGCATGTTTTGCTAATTTGATACGTTCGGAATATACGGCAGGAATGGTTCCGTTTCCACGTAAGCCCATACCAAGTGCCTCGGTCAGACAGTTCATGGAGTTTGCGGTATACATACCGGAACAGGAACCACAGGTCGGACATACTTTCTCTTCGTACTCCCTTACTTCTTCCTCTGTCATTGTACCTGCTGCATAGGAACCTACTGCCTCAAACATGGAAGATAAGCTTCTCTTACGTCCCTTTACATGGCCTGCTAACATCGGACCACCGGAAACAAATACGGTAGGTACATTAATTCTTGCTGCTGCCATCAGAAGTCCCGGTACGTTCTTATCACAGTTTGGCACCATAACCAGTGCATCAAACTGATGGGCTAATGCCATACACTCTGTGGAATCTGCAATTAAGTCTCTTGTTACCAGGGAATATTTCATTCCGATATGTCCCATGGCAATTCCATCACAAACTGCGATAGCAGGGAATACAACCGGTACTCCACCTGCTTCTGCAACACCTAATTTTACAGCGTTTACAATTTTATCCAGATTCATATGGCCCGGTACGATTTCATTATAAGAACTTACGATACCAACCATTGGTTTCTTCATTTCTTCTTCGGTAAATCCCAAAGCGTTAAAAAGACTTCTGTGCGGAGCCTGCTGCATTCCGGCTTTTACATTATCACTCTTCATCTTCGTTCTTCCTCTCTTTTTTATTGTTCTGTCTGAAAATTTCTTATCTCTTACAGATTCTCTACGATTAAGTCACCCATTCTGGCTGTTCCTACCTGGGTTACGGTTGCTTTCTTTGCTTCTTCCTGTGGCATAATGTCAATGGTACGATAGCCTGCCTTTAATACCTTCTTTACGGCATTTTCAATGGCATCTGCTTCTTTATCGAGATCAAAGGAATATCTTAACATCATCGCTGCACTTAAAATGGTTGCAATTGGGTTTGCAATTCCTTTTCCTGCGATATCCGGTGCAGAACCGCCGCTTGGCTCATAAAGACCGAATTTCGTATCATTTAAGCTTGCAGAGGATAACATTCCGATAGAACCGGTTACCATACTTGCTTCATCGGATAAAATATCTCCAAACATATTCTCAGTTAAAATTACATCGAACTGTTTCGGGTCTTTTACCAACTGCATGGCACAGTTATCTACCAGCATATGCTCATAAGTTACTTCCGGATAGTTCTTTGCTACTTCTTCTACAATCTTTCTCCAGAGTCTGGAGGAATCCAGTACGTTTGCCTTATCCACGCTGGTCACTTTCCTGCGGCGTTTCATGGCAATGTCAAATCCACGTTTTGCAATTCTGCGGATTTCATTTTCGTTATATGTCAAAGTATCGGTTGCCGTCATCACACCGTCCACTTCTTCTGTCTTTCTCTCGCCAAAATAAAGTCCGCCGGTCAGCTCACGCATAATCATCATGTCAAATCCGTCTCCGATAATATCGTCACGCAGTGGACATGCTTCCTTTAATTCTTCATAAAGGTATGCCGGTCTTAAGTTAGCAAAAAGGTTCAATGCTTTTCTCAATTTTAAAAGGCCTGCCTCCGGGCGAAGGGATGGCTCTAATTTGTACCAAGGGGATGTTGCTGTATTTCCTCCGATGGAACCCATCAGAACTGCATCTGCTGCTTTTGCATGCGCAATGGCATCATCGGTCAGCGGTACACCGGTTGCATCGATAGAACAACCGCCCATCAGTATCTCGTCATATGTAAAGGTGTGTCCGAATTTTGCTCCAATGGCATCTAACACCTTTCTTGCTTCGCTTACAATCTCCGGTCCGATTCCGTCACCGGCAATTACTCCAACATTATAATTCATGGGTAAATCCTTCTTTCTTTTCCTATTGCATGCATCCCAATTTCATAACTACTGATTATGGTAATGCTCATTATCCTATATCATAGCTTATTTATCCGAAGAATTCAATAAATTTTACCATTATAGTTTCTCATAGCATTTATAAACTGCGGTTATATCCTATTCTCTTGATATGATTTGTTGTTATTATACCAAATCTTTTTCTTGTCAGAATGGGATTGGTACAGTAGACTTGAAGTAGGTATTTTATAGGAGTTGAGAAAGGTTCTATGATTCATCAGATATGGATGCAAAGCAAACCGGTAAGAGGCAGCAGGCATTTCTACCGCAATACTAATACCGTACGGCAACCGGTGCAGATTCACATCCATGTTCAAGCTGCACCTCACCGTCACATCCATGTGCCGGTGCTGCCTGATATTGTACGAAATGCCAGGTGCCTCTAACCGTTTGCTTCAAGCATCCATATTCTGATGAATCATAGCTTTTTCACTCTCACCTATATAACGAGCCAATTAACTTATCAATTTGCAAGGAGGATTTTCAAATGCCATTTATTAACATGAAAACTACTGCCACTTTAGATATTGCCAAAAAAGATGCCCTGTCCAAGGAGCTCTGCACCATTACCAGAGACTGCATTGGCAAAGGTGAGAACTGGGTGATGACCGGGTTCGAGGGGAATGCTTCTCTTTGCTTTCTAGGAAGCACCAAAGACATTGCTTATGTAGAAGTGAAATGCTACGGTTATCCGACCAAGCCGCAGATGAATCTTATGACAAGAAAAGTCTGCACGCTCTTAGAAAATGAGCTTGGTATTCCGAAGAAGCGAATCTATGTTGCTTACTTCCCAACCGAGGACTGGGGATGGAATGACAGTAACTTCTAGGGGACTAGAAAAGGCATATCACACTGCTATCTATTGTCGTGTAATATGCCTGTCTTTTTGCATTTTGTTCTATGACAACCCTATCTTATGATTTCCAATCCCAGTCCTCTAAAAAGCTCATCAATTCATACCAGTTATTTACCGGCTCCCAGATTACGGAATCCTGATTATCAGGGTCTATACAACCCAAGCAAAACTCTTTTACTGGCTTTTCTTTCACTTTATAAAATTTCCATATGAGTCCATTTGTATAAATTACTTTTCCATAAGAATTAAGGTGTCCTTCTATCTGCTCTGTTATCTCCATATTATCATACGGTCGTTTTGCTTCTATGCACCCATATTTAGCTGCATCTCGACTTTTCTTCCTTTCCAATACAACAAAATCCGGAAAACCAGCTGCTCCATGTAACCACATAGATAATTTTGTCTTTCTTCTAACACTAACATCCCTTAAAGAAATTTTCTTTCCACTCTTTGTTCCCCGGATAATCTCCGCCAGAAGAGAGTACAATTCGCATTCCACAATACAATTCTGTATCATAGCAAGTTCTATTTCTTCCTTGAATGTCTCATACTTATCTGCTAATACTTTTTTCTCCTGTTCTGTAAATTCCATCACTCTGTCTCCTTTGTATTTATTATTTTATATCTGTGCCATTAACACAACTATTTTCGACCTGCAGAACCTGCCATCGGTAGCTCCTTATTACCATTTTCAACCAGAATGCCATCTTTACAGACAGCACTCCACCCCAAAATAGAATTATTTTTACCAGCTATTTTATTTCCATCAACATAAAATTTCATAAGTATTTTCCCTTTTATTAAAAATTAATTAAATGTATAAAGAACATTACCATATTGATCACAAACATAACCAATAGTTCCACCTTCTACACTCCAATAGCATACTCCATCTTCTGTTACAGATTGAGCCCAGTCATATCCTTTTCCATTATTCCAAGCGTCATAAATTACTTGAGGGGCATTAAAAGTAACATTTTGTCCTTCAGATTCAACCCAGCATACGGCAGTGATACTCCAAGAACTCTGACTTCCACCTTTAGATGATGTACTTGAAGAAGAACTGTTACTTGAAGAATTGTCGCTGCTATTACTATTTGAATTATTATTTGCTGCAGCTGTTTCTTTTTTCTTCTTTTCAGCTTCTTCAGCTGCTTTCTTTTCTGCTTCTTCAATCTCTGATACTTTATTAGTGTAGGTTTCAACATTACTATCAATATTAGAAATAATATCTGTAAAATGATCGGTACCTAAATTGGTTAATTCATCTTTTAAAGTATTTAAATTTGTAATAGCAGTATTTAAATCATCTTTTGAAGCGTTTTCAACGTCACTGATTACATAGGATTCATAGGTCGCATTATAATTGTCCACAATGGAATTTATTTCATCATTCACACGCCCCATCACTTTGGACAGAGTATCCTTTATGCTATCCTTATCGTCCGACTTAATGATTGCATCCTGCTCCAGTGTATCACTGATATTGTTAAGATTCTCTATCACGGTATCGCATGCTGCAATACTTTTATCATTCTCAAAGTTATCGCTTTCCGTACTGATTAAATCATTAAAATAATCCACGAAATATTGATACATTTTCTTATTCGCCTTCGAATAATTCTGATACCAGTCTGCCTTTTTCGTTTCTTTGTTCTGGAAGTATTTTTCTATCACGGAAGTAATCTTCTCATCTGATTGAAAGGATGTATAAATCTCTGCTTTTTTTCCTTCTTCATTTTCCTCATCAAAGGATTGCAAATATGTTTCAATTGCTGTCTTTCCCTCCGTAAGGCTCTTGTTCTTTGCCTGCTTATCAAGGTTCACCTTAATCACGACCGCTACTGCTGCCACTATAATACACGCTGCAATGCAAGCCAGTATTATCTTTGTTTTCTTTTTCATTTTCATCACTCCTGTACTTTTATTTTCTTTTGCTTTCTGCTACTTTTCTGCCTGCATCTTATAGTATAGGCTTTCCTGTTATCTGCTCATATTGTGGAAATCTCCACAATGTCGATTTTCACAATACTTTTCTATAATCAAATTGATGCCAGACAGAAAGGAATGATATGCCATTATTAGCTATGCTCCCTTGTGGAATACTATGAAGTCCAAAAAGATATCCCAATACCAGCTTCTAAAGATGGGCATTGATAATAAAACTCTGGATGGATTAAAACACAACAAAAATATTACTGTACTCACCTTGGAAAAGCTCTGCACCATTATAGGCTGTACTCCAAATGATATTATTGAATTTAAATAGAGCGATACACCTTTGTCGATGTACCGCTCTACATATACTATTCCTTATTATCTTTTTCCATTTATTGTCAATTTGTTAAATACTTCTGAAAATGTTTAACCGCCTTTATTTCGAAATCACCGCATCATTTCTGGAAAGAAGATATACACAATACTGATTCATACTGATTCCCTCTCTCTGTGAATGTTCTGCTAATAATCTATGCAGACTTCGTGGAATTCTCAATTTAAACTGCCCCGAATAGTCTTCGAGACTATCTGGCTCATGAATTTCTATACCAGCTTCTAATGATGCTTCAAACCATGCTTTTTTTGCATCCAAAGCATTTGTCACTGCACTCTCTACCGTTTCCCCGCAAGTAATACAGCCAGGTAAATCTGGATAAGAAACCACAAATCCACCTTCTTCTTTATCCTCTACAATTTCCATACGATAGGGCATTGCCATATAATCATCAAGCTTCTTCATCATTTCTCGCCTCACTTTCTACAATCTGCCTTACCATTTCCACATATACTTTCTTAATCGGTTCATGCTTCGGTATTGTAATCGGCATACAGTCCTGTTTTCTGAATGTATAATGACTGCTTCCACTCCTTGGCGCATTCATTTCGTATCCATAACCTTCCAATACCTTTCGTAACTCATCAAACCGGAGGTCTTTGGATAAAGTGCATATACGTGCTATTAGTTTATCCCACTTTGACATTCTTTATACCTCCTATCTATATTATACATGGTGTCGTATATGGTGTCAATCTTTTCTCTTTCCAAGATATTCTCTAAAAATTAGAAACGTTATCAAAAGCCGTTTAACTATCTCATTTTCCTATATTCCATCTTACCACAAATCATATTTTTCCATGGTTTCCGCATTTCTGAATTCGTGCTTCTCATAGTAGCCAATCAGCTTTTCCTCGGCATCCCTTAAAGCAACCATATACACATCTTTATTCTGCTTCTCATTATGGGAGGTATAGATGAGATTGTGGCTTTCATCTGCAGAGAACCAGTCGATTACCTGCTGGATGCGTTTTTGCGATTCTTCATTATGGCAGTTTAAAAGGCTTCTTCCAACAAGGCTTTCACCGCCCCATTTCTCATAGCTTTTTACTGCAGTTGGATTCATATAAATGATTTCGTGCTTTAAATTGCATATCACAACGGAACAACGATCCTGGTCAATGATGCTTTTAAAATATGCTGCGTTAATATCTGTCTGCATGGTTATGCTCCTTTTCTTTCTGTCTTGAATTTCTATTATGCTTTGCTTAATATTCCTTTTCTATTTTTCCCTCAATTCCATACATTTTTCGGAACGTATCAAGGTCTGCCTCATTTCTTATCAGCATTACTTCTTCTATCTTTCCTGTATGGATATCTTTAAAGCCTGCCACCTGTTCTCCATTGCAGATGCTGGCTTTGATAACAGGCTTCTTGTTCATTTTATCATAGGGCAATGGTGTGGATTTTTTCTTAAATATTCTCATACTGTATATCCTCATAATTAAGATTCATTCTTATATTCCAATATATACTTTTCCACCAGTTTACCAAAACATTCCGCTGTCGCAATCTGGTTTTTTGCTTCTTCTTTCGTTGCAATATAAAAATCATCATAATCACTGGCATGTCTGATTTCTTCAGCTTCTGCAATTCTTCTTCCAATCTCTCTTGGAAAAATTTCTGTTTTTACATACTCTTTATTAAAATTAGCGATTGCATCTTTATGACGTTTATATCCATTTCCAGCTATTGCATGCACTGCATTGATAGCATGAAAAATAGCATAATATGCCCTGTTATTTGCTGCCTTATATTCCCCTGCATCTAATAATATTTTTGCTGCACGTAAGTCATCTTTTGCTGTTTCCATCCTATATTGGGCGAGTTCTTTTTTCATATCATCATTATTATGCTGCTCCATATAACCTTACTCCCTCTTTCCTTACATTCTCATAAAACGGATATGCTTCACTCCATTTGCGGAAATGTTCATCATTCTTTGTTATCGGCTTAATATTCAGGTCATTATCCATATTAAAATCGAATGTCGCATAAGATAACTGATGCTGATATTGCTTCATTTCCATATCTGTTATGTCAAGCAATATCATGATATCAATATCTGAATCTTCATTAAAATCCCCTCTGGCGTATGAGCCATACAAAATCACTTCCTGCAAATGTGTTCCATATATTTTTTTAATTTCTGCTATATATTTATCTAACAATTCTTTCATGCTGTATGACATCATTCTCACCTCATTTTCTATGAATTTATAACAATTTCTATTTGTTGCAATTTTATTCTATTATAACATACCTGCATTTTTTCAGGCAACTGTCTGTTCCTTGTATACAAAAAATCCGTGGTTTGTACATCTCGCACACTCCACGGATTTTCTAAGGTCTTATCTTATTTCTTCTCTTTGGTTTCTTTTGCTTCTACTGCTTCTTCCGGTTTTTCGATTGCGGCAATTGCTGCTTTCTGCATTGGGATACGGCAGTTTCTGTTGCTGCCAAACTCAACGATAACAGTATCATCTTCAGATACGTCAATTACGATTCCGTAGAAACCGCTGGTTGTCAGTACGGTATCACCTACTGCTAACTCTGACATCATCTGCTCTTTTTTCTTTGCTTCTTTCTTCTGTGGACGAATCATGAAGAAGTATACGAATACAACCATAATTACTACCCACATAATAATGCTTCCCCAGGCCTGTGCCTGCTGTGATGCTAAAATAGACATTTCTTTTCCTCCTGAATTACAACTTAAGTTCATAAAAAACATTGTACACAAAAAGACTGCGTTTCACAAGTATTTTCCCGATATTTCATTCTTTTTTTAGATTTGTGCCTCTTTTTCCCTGTTTATCTGGTTCATACCATAGAGTTTTTCCTCTTTGTATGACTTATAATTGCCGGCATCGATGGCGTCTCTGATTTCTTCCATCATAGTGTTGTAGAAATACAGATTGTGTAATACGCAAAGACGCATGCCAAGCATTTCCTTTGCCTTTAATAAATGGCGGACATAGGCTCTGCTGTAACGGCGGCAGGTCGGACACTGACAGCCTTCTTCGATTGGACGCATATCCTTTTCATATTTCTTATTGAAAAGATTAATCTTTCCCTGATTGGTATAAAGATGTCCATGGCGACCATTACGGGTCGGATATACACAGTCAAAGAAATCCACGCCACGGTCTACTGCCTCTAAAATATTTGCCGGAGTTCCGACACCCATAAGATAGGTTGGTTTCTCAAGTGGCAGATATGGAACGGTCTGGTCTAAGATATCATACATCTCTTCGTGGGTCTCGCCTACTGCAAGTCCACCTACTGCATAGCCATCTAAATCCAATTCACTGATTCGCTTTGCATGGTCAATCCGGATATCCGGATAAATGGCTCCCTGGTTAATTCCAAACAGCATCTGATTTTTATTAATGGTATCTTCCAACCCATTCAGTCTTGTCATTTCCGCCTTACAGCGTGCCAGCCAGCGGGTTGTTCTGGCTACGGATGCCTCTACATATCCACGGTCAGCCAGTGCCGGTGCACATTCATCAAATGCCATGGCAATGGTGGATGCCAGATTAGACTGTATCTGCATACTTTCTTCCGGTCCCATGAAAATTTTTGCTCCATCAATGTGGGAATGGAAATAGACTCCCTCTTCTTTGATTTTACGGAGTCCTGCCAGTGAAAATACCTGGAATCCACCGGAATCGGTAAGGATTGGTTTGTCCCACACCATGAACTTGTGCAGTCCGCCCAGCTCTTTGATTAATTTATCTCCCGGACGTACATGCAGATGATAGGTATTGGATAATTCCACCTGTGTCTTAATCTGCTCTAAGTCTTCGGTAGAAACAGCTCCCTTTATGGCAGCGACCGTTCCTACATTCATAAACACCGGGGTCTGTATATCACCATGTACGGTATGAAAAATGCCCCTCTTTGCTCTTCCATCCTGTTTTAATAATTCGTACATATAATCTCCTGTTTCTGTTCTTTTTACAAATACTATCCTAGCATACCTTGTTTTCGCACTTTTTGCAACTGTGGGATTGCCAGTATCTGAAAAATCTTCTATAATAGAGTCTGACCTTTTTACAAAAACAAATCAGGAGGATGCTATGGCAGGCTCAACTATTGGAACTAACTTTAAAATTACAACCTGGGGAGAATCACACGGAACAGGAATCGGTGTCGTAATTGACGGCTGTCCTGCCGGACTTTCCCTTTGTGAAGAAGATATACAGACCTATTTAAACCGGCGTAAACCGGGACAATCTGCTTTCTCTACCCCGCGAAAAGAGGATGATGCAGTACATATTCTTTCCGGTGTCTTTGAAGGCAGAACCACCGGAACTCCAATCTCACTGATTGTGGTAAATGAAAACCAGCATTCCAAAGACTACAGTGAGATTGCTTCCTACTATCGTCCGGGACATGCTGACTTTACCTTTGATGCCAAATACGGTTTCCGGGATTACCGTGGCGGCGGACGTTCTTCCGGCCGCGAGACCATTGGTCGTGTGGCTGCCGGTGCGGTTGCTGCAAAGATTTTAAAAGAACTTGGCCTTGAGATTCTCACCTACAGTAAGAGCATCGGTCCAGTTACCATTGATGAAACCAGATTTGATGCCACAGAAATTACGAAGAATCCGCTCTATATGCCGGATGCAGATGCTGCTGCAAAAGCTGCTTCCTATCTGGAAGAATGCAAAGCCATGCAGAACTCTGCCGGCGGTATTATCGAATGTGTTATTACCGGTGTTCCTGCCGGAATCGGTGACCCGGTATTCGAAAAAATCGATGCAAATTTAGCTAAAGCAATTTTCTCTATTGGTGCTGTAAAAGGCTTTGAAATCGGTGATGGATTTGCAGTTGCTGCTGCTACCGGACTTACCAACAACGATGCCTTTGTAACGGATGAAAACGGTTCTGTCACAAAAGAAACCAACCACGCCGGCGGTATCTTAGGCGGCATGAGTGATGGCTCGCCGATTGTATTCCGTGCTGCCATCAAGCCGACTCCTTCCATTGCTTCCACCCAGAAGACCATAAATAAAAACGGCGAGGAAATCGAAATCAATATCAAGGGACGTCACGATCCGATTATCGTTCCAAGAGCTGTTGTGGTTGTCGAATCCATGGCTGCCATTACTATTTTCGATGCCATGCTTTCTAACATGAGTGCCCGGATGGATGGCATCAAAGATTTCTACAAGAAATAAAGGCTTCTATCAGAAATAGCAAAATCCCTGTCTGCTACAAGTCACAAACTCAGGTGACCTTCCGCTGACAGGGATTATTATTATTTTCTACGCCTGCATTTTGCTTAGAATCTCATCAAAGATAGCTGAAGCCACTTCATCCTTCGACATAATCGGCAGCTCTTTTTCTTCTGCCGCCGTAATCAGGGTTACCACATTGGTATCAGTACCAAATCCGGCTCCTTTGACTTTCAGATTATTGGCAACAATCATATCAAGCTTTTTCTTTTCTAACTTGGCTTTGGAATTTTCTTTCAGATGCTGTGTCTCCATGGAAAATCCACACAGGAACTGTTTTTCCTTCCGGGCAGAAACTGTTCCCAAAATATCTTTCGTGCGTTCCATTTCCAGCGCCAGTCCACCATCGGCTTTTTTTATTTTCTCATCCGCAACGGTCTTTGGGCGGTAATCTGCTACTGCTGCAGCCATGACTACAATATCCTGTTCTGCAAATGCATCTGTAACAGCCTGATACATCTCTTCTGCCGTAACCACCGGAATTGTATTTACAAAAAAAGGCTTTTCAAGGCTGGTCGGTCCGGTGACCAGTGTTACCTCTGCCCCTCTTCTTGCCGCATTCTTTGCCAGTGCATAACCCATTTTTCCAGTGGAATGGTTGGTCACATAACGTACCGGGTCAATTGCCTCCTGGGTGGCTCCTGCTGTGATGAGAACCTTCTTTCCTGTCAGGTCTTTCTCACAGGCAGCTTCCTGCAGAATATATTCTAACAGTTCTTCCGGTTCCGGAAGTTTTCCCCTTCCGGTATCGCCACAGGCAAGATAGCCTGAGGATGGTTCAATGATGTGATAACCATATTCTCTTAGCTTCTTAAGATTATCCTGTGTTACCGGATTGTCAAACATATGTGTATTCATTGCCGGGGCAAGATATATCGGAGCCTCACAGGCTAACATGGTAGAAGTGAGCATATCATCTGCAATTCCGTGTGCCAGCTTTGCAATGACATTTGCAGAAGCCGGAGCAATCATCACCACATCTGCTTCCTGTGCCATGGCAATATGTGCCACATGATATCCGCTGTTGCGGTCAAAGGTATCGTCAATTACCTTATTTCCGGTCAGTGTCTCAAAGGTAACCGGTGATATAAACTGCTCTGCATTTTTCGTCATAATTACATGCACATCTGCGTGCTGCTTTACCAGCATACTGGCAAGCGAAGCCGCTTTATATGCTGCAATACTGCCTGTCACTGCCAGTAATATATTCCTGCCCTTTAACATATGAATTACCTC
>ULSX01046115.1_pt1 | contig 23051 bp, 18 predicted proteins | sample 1957031 | NCBI WGS metagenome assembly ULSX01 (sample SAMEA4835718, study PRJEB28245) | human gut metagenome | biome: gut microbiome; material: fecal sample | place: Denmark | collected 2008 | reverse complement strand
CCCCCCCCGTTTTAGAATGCTTTAACAACAATAAACGTATTTTTAGTTAAATACCAGTTAAATTGAGGTAACGAGTGGATATGTGCCGGATGTTATCACAGAAGCAGTAGGTAGTGAACCTACTTATCAGATGGCGGTAGATCAGATGGCGGTAGAGGAATATGCAAATCTTTGAGCGTATTTTGAGAGTCATATTTAGAGTTTTATTTACATCAGAAGAAGCCACACGGAGATTATCTGTTGATACTGACACGAAGCTGGAATTTGGCTCGGTTTGACTCAATTACTCAGTTACTCAATTACTCAGTTTCTTTCTAGACCCCTATACCTGCAACTTGGTTATAAATTGAAAGTATATTTTTTATATTATATATTTATATTAATATAAATATATAATATACTATCTATACAGGAAGAAACATACGGGCAGAATAAAACTGAGTAATTGAGTAACTGAGTAATTGAGTACGATTTCGAGGAAGAACGGACAGACACCTTATAATGGGTTAAATGATTATTTAATAGTAGTTTAGACTGAATCTCTATGTTTTTCTGCCAGCAACTCTATATTTCTCTCTTCTCTTTCTTACGAGTTAGGATTATTAACGAAGTTTCAAATTGAAAGCTGCTGAAAATCGCCCCTTATCGCCACCCAAAATTTGGTGGTTCCCCCAAAAAGCCGTATCTTTGCACTGTCATTCTGAGATAAGGCGCCAACGTTATCTTTAAGTTAATCTCCCACTTTTAATATGGCTTTTTCACAAAAAAGATGTATCTTTGCAGCGGAAAAGGAGACAATGGCTGATTTGGCTCCCGTAATCATAAAAAACTGATAAGATTATGGCTGATACTAAGTTACTCCTGGTTGAGGATGATGAAAACCTCGCCTATATGGAGAAAAGCTGCTTCGAGGATATCATCGGAGGATATGAAGTGAAAACCGCCGTTAACGGCAAGGAAGGACTGAAGGCGTGGAGAGACTTTCAGCCAGACGTCATCGTATCGGATATCGATATGCCCATTATGGACGGCATCGAGATGGTGAAGAACATCAGGGAGGTGGATGGAGAAACCATCATTCTCTTTACCACCGGCCTCACCTCACCCAAAGATCTGAAGGCAGGTTATGCCGCAGGAGCCAACAACTATATCAAGAAGCCTTTCATCCCAGAAGAGTTGGACGCACACATCCACAGCCTCATCCAGCTGAAAGCCGGAAAGCGCAGCGAGAATGCCAGCTGCCAGATTAAACTGGGAAAATATACACTGGATGCCAACCACGCCACCCTGAAAGATACGCAGGAAGGTAGCGAGAAGATGCTTACCGCACGGGAGGCTAAGATTCTCGAACTCCTGGCGGTAAACAAGAACGAGGTGGTGCGCCGCGAAGCCGTACTGAGCCGCTTCTGGGGCGTGGAAGACAAGGATTACTTCGCTTCCAGAAGCCTGGATGTATTCATCAAGAAAATCCGCACGGCACTGGAAGACGAGCCTGCCGTAGAACTGAAAACCATCAGAGGAGTGGGATTCAAGCTCATCGCAGAATAAACATCCCCCCACCCCCTCATAACATCATACGAGAATCAAATTAGAATAAAGAAAAAAAGACAGAAAAGACATCATTATGCTGAAAGCGATATTATACTACATACTGTTCCTGGCAGAATATCTCAGCACCATCTTTCTGGGAGGATTCCTGGTGGGACTCTACATGGCACTGAACATCCCTTCGGGCTCCCACAGCCAGCAGATAGAAGGGCTGGAGGAATCCATCTATCCATTTATGATGGTCATCGGATTTCTGGGCATACTCATCGTATGGTTCACCTTCGGACATTACAAATTCTCCAGGTTCTCGCTTGGAAAGGTGATTCCTGCCGCCAAATGGAAGGCGATGACCATTTGCACCATGCCGAGTCTGGGCTTCACCATGGTCTTCTATTCCATCATGAACCTCTTCCATCTCGACTTCCTGCCCAAGCAGATGATGGAGATGAGCTATCTCGGCTTCCTGCCTTACAATATCATCGGATCGTTTATATCTGTCTATATCTTCTTCGGCGCCATCCAGGAAGAACTGATCCGCTGCGGCAAGAAGAGATGGATGCAGCTGCTCACCCTCTCGATTATGATGCTGCCTGCATGCATGATGTCTGTAACAACCAGTGGTGATATCAATGTAGACCTGACCGTGCAAGGTTTTATCACCCTCTGCTATTGCAGCTGGATATACGGCAAGACACGCAGCACCATCATTCTCATCGTGCTCTATTTCGTATCCAATCTGGTTCCCTTCCATTTTGAATCGAAAGTGCTCGGCATATTGCTCCTGATAGCCGGTACGGCATTAACCATAGGCGGATTCGCTGCCCTGAGCAGGAAACTGCCTGAAATGCTTGTGAAAGATGAAAACGAATAGAACCAAGGCACTCAGCACCACAGCTCTGATTGCCGTGCTCTGCATGCAGCTGTTCTGGATGTGGAACTCTTTCGAGATGACCGTTCACCAGATGGGATTTGAAACGCCCTGGAACCTGGCACCGGATGTCAGGGCACAGGCATTGATCGCTGCCTTCTACGAAAGCAAGTTCACGGTTCTCACTTCGCTCCTCACCACGGTGGTGATCATCCTGAGCCTCATCGACCAGATCAACTACATCGATGAGCAGGAAAGGGTGCGACTGCTGCGCGAGGACTTCTCCTATGCGATGGTTCACGACATGAAGTCGCCGCTCACCTCTATCATCATGGGAACCAAGTATCTGCACAGCGGCGTACTGGAGAAGAAGCCGGAAATGAAGGAGAAATATTTCTGCATCGTAGAAGACGAGGCGCAGCATCTGCTTGCCCTCATCAACCGCCTGCTCACCATCTCGAAGCTGGAGCACGGCAAGCTGCATATTCAGAAGGCGGAAGTAAATTTGGAAACGATGATAGAGGATGTGGTGGATAAATACAAGGCGAAATCAGCGAAACCAATCCATATCATCACCCGGTTTGGAGCCACCTCTGCCCTAGCCGACGAGGAATATCTGAAGGAGGCGATCAGCAATCTGGTAGATAACGCCACCAAGTACTCGAAGGAGGAAATCAACATTGAGATTTCCACCCTGGAGGATGACAGAAACGTTTATATCAAGGTTTTTGATGAGGGTATCGGCATAGCCAAGAGCGAACTGAAGACCATCTTCAACCGCTTTGAGCGCGCCGCTGAGCACGAAAAGGATGCCCGGAAGACTCGTGGCGGTTTCGGCATCGGTCTGAACTACGTGCTGCAGGTAATCAACGCCCATAGCGGCAAGATAAGCGTAAAGAGCGAGAAAGACAAGTGGTCGGAATTCACCATCTCGCTGCCGAAATAAAAAGCTGAATAAGATATTCAAACATAAAATAAATAGGAATTATGGACTTAAAAGGAATCTACACAGCCGATGCCAATCGCTATGGCGATGCAGAGGCACTTTACAAGAGATGCGGCAAGAGCGGAGTCTTGCTGCCTAAGGTTAGTCTGGGATTCTGGCACAACTTCGGAGGAGTGGATCCTTACGAGCGAAGCCGTGCCATCACCCATTATGCCTTCGACCACGGAATCACCCACTTCGACCTTGCCAACAACTATGGTCCTCCATACGGAAGTGCCGAGGAAACCATGGGCAGACTGATGAAGGATGATTTCCAGCCTTATCGCGACGAACTCTTCATCTCTACCAAGGCGGGATACGATATGTGGGAAGGTCCTTACGGCAACTGGGGATCGCGCAAGTATCTGATGGCGAGCCTCGACCAGAGTCTCAAGCGCATGAATCTGGACTATGTGGATCTCTTCTACAGTCATCGCTACGACCCGAATACCCCACTCGAGGAAACCCTCCAGGCAATGGTAGATATCGTGAAGCAGGGCAAGGCTCTCTATCTCGGCATCAGCCGATGGCCACTGGAAGCCCTGAAGTTCGCAGATCAATACCTGAAGGAGCGCGACTGTCCGCTGCTCATCTTCCAGGACAGACTCAACATGCTCGACCGTGCGCCACAGGAGAACGGAACCCTCGACTACTGCCACGAAAACGGCATCGGATTCATCTCCTTCTCTCCCCTCGCCCAAGGTCTCCTCACCGACCGCTATCTCAACGGCATCCCAGCCGATAGCCGCATGGCAAAGGAGCACTTCCTGAAGCACAGCGCCCTGACTCCGGAACTCCTGGAACAGTTGAAGCAATGGAATGCGGAAGCCGGCGAACGAGGCGAAACCCTCGCCGAGATGGCACTGGCGTGGATTCTCCACCAGAAAGGCGTAACCAGCGTACTGGTAGGTGCCAGCTCAACAGCCCAGCTTGAAAAGAACATGAAATGCGTTCATACCAAGGCATTCTAGAAATAGATAGTAGCCAGCTAAAATATCAGGTTTTAGTGGCTACTATTTTTGTTTTTATACCTTATTATATATCTTTATGCGCCTTTTAGTATGATTTTTCAAAGAAAAGCAGTACCTTTGTACCCAAAAATAAGAAATTGCATTCATGAATACAAAGATAAACGAATTTGAGGTGATGGCACCTGTGGGCTCGCGCGAGTCTTTGGCTGCCGCTATTCAGGCTGGTGCCGACTCCGTATATTTCGGAATCGGCAAGTTGAACATGCGTTCACATTCTGCCAATCATTTTACTATCGACGACCTGCGTGAGATTGCTGCCACCTGCAATGAGCATGGCATCAAGACTTATCTCACCGTCAACACAGTGATTTACGACAACGACATCCCTACGATGAAGGAAATCATTGATGCTGCCAAGGAGGCAGGCATCTCTGCCGTCATCGCCAGCGATGTGGCTGTGATGAGCTATTGCAATGAAGTAGGAGAGGAAGTACATCTTTCCACACAGTTAAATATCTCTAACACAGAGGCTTTGAAGTTTTATGCACGCTTTGCAGATGTTTCCGTTCTGGCACGTGAATTAAACATGAACCAGGTGAAGCATATCCATGAGCAGATAGAGCAGCAGAATATCTGCGGCCCTATGGGCAAGCAGATTCGCATCGAAATGTTCTGCCATGGCGCCCTGTGCATGGCGGTATCAGGCAAGTGCTACATGAGCCTTGCCAATGCCAACCGCTCTGCCAACCGTGGCGAATGCGTTCAGATTTGCCGCCGCAGCTATACCGTTACGGATAACGAAACCGGCAACCAGCTGGAAATAGACAACAAGTATGTAATGAGTCCGAAGGACTTGAAGACCATCCGCTTCATCGACCGTATGATGGATGCCGGCGTTCGCGTCTTCAAGATTGAGGGTCGTGCCCGTGGACCAGAATACGTATATACCGTAGTGAAGTGCTACAAGGAGGCGATAGCCGCCGTACTGGACGGTACCTTTACCGAAGAGAAGAAGGATGTCTGGGACGAGAGACTTGCCACCGTATTCAACCGCGGTTTCTGGGATGGTTACTACCAAGGTCAGACCCTCGGCGAGTGGAACAAGCACTATGGTTCTGTGGCTACCGAGAAGAAGGTGCTCGTGGGCAAGGTGATGAAATACTTCTCCAAGCTGGGCGTGGCAGAGGTTGCCGTAGAAGCTTCTACCTTCGACAAGGGCGAGAAACTTCTGATTACGGGTAACACCACCGGCGTGATGTATCTCAATGCCGATGAAATCCGCTACGACCTGAAGCCTGTGGAAACAGCGCAGCAGGGTTGGAGAGTGTCTATCCCTGTACCGGATAAAGTGCGCCCTAACGATAAGCTCTATAAGTTGATTACAGTAAACGAAATTAAAGAAATAAAATAATGGCAACAATTAATGAATTGCAGGATGAAGTGGTAGAGGAGTTCCAGGATTTCTCCGACTGGATGGATAAGTATCAGATGCTCATCGACTTGGGCAACGAATTGGCTCCTCTCGACGAGAAATATAAGAACGAGCAGAACCTTATAGACGGCTGCCAGAGCCGCGTATGGTTGCAGTGCGACTACGAGGATGGCAAGCTCGTATTTACAGCCGATAGCGATGCCCTCATCGTAAAGGGAATCATCGCCCTTCTGATTCGAGTGTTGAGCGGTCATACTCCAACAGAGATTATGGATACCGACCTCTATTTCGTAGAGAAGATTGGTCTGAAGGACCACCTGAGTCCAACCCGCAGCAACGGTCTGCTGGCGATGATCAAGCAGATTCGCATGTATGCCCTGGCCTATAAGACCAAGGAGGCAGAGGCATAAATATACAAAAGAATAGGGGATATTCCCTTCATTTCAGAATAACTATGCGTAAATTAAGAACGATAGAGATGAATCGCCTCACGCTGGAGGAATTCAAGGAGGCAGAGAAGCTTCCATTGATAGTAGTCCTGGATGATGTGCGATCATTATATAATGTGGGAAGCGTGTTCCGCTCCTGCGATGCCTTCCGTGTAGAGGCGGTGTATCTTTGCGGTATCACCGCCACTCCTCCCAATACCGAAATCCACAAGACGGCACTGGGCGGCGAAGACAGCGTGGATTGGGAGTACTTCAAGACCACCGAAGAGGCTGTAGAAAAGCTGAAGCAGAAAGGCTACTTTGTGTATAGCATCGAGCAGGTAGAGGGTTCTACTAAGCTTCAGAACATGCCCGAGGCTCATGAGGAGCTTTTCAAACAGGAGAAAGAATCCGAAAAACAGGGAAAGGAATCCGAAAAGCAGGAGAATTCTTCCCTCCCTAAAGGTTACGCCGTTATCTTCGGCAACGAAGTAAAGGGTGTGAAGCAGAACATCGTGGATATGAGCGATGGCTGCCTGGAGATTCCACAGTTTGGCACCAAGCATTCCCTGAATGTCAGCGTAACAGCCGGCATCGTGGTTTGGGAATTCGCCAAACTTCTGAAGTTATAAACAAAAATCAGGTTGTCAATACAATAATCCCCGATAAAGCAGCCAGGCTCTATCGGGGATTTTCTTATTTCAGATATTCTCCAAAATCTGTCAATCTCATATCACCCTTCTTCAGGAAGGTATCGTGCATGGCGAGGGCGGCACGCATGCTCTGTGGCTCGTGTCCCTTCTCAGCAAACTTCAGATACTCACGGAGCATAGGGCGATAATCCGGATGCGCACAGTTCTCGATAATCTCCTTGGCACGGCGCAAAGGACCCTTGCCACGAAGATCGGCTACTCCCTGCTCGGTAACGATGACATCCACATCATGCTCAGTGCTATCCACGTGACTGCACATAGGAACAATGGCAGAGATGCAACCATTCTTGGTGGTACTCTGCGTGGTGAAGATAGAAATGTAACCATTGCGCTCGTAGTCGCAGGAGCCGCCGATACCATTCATCAGCTTGCTGCCGCAGATGTGGCTGGAGTTCTCGTTACCGTAGATATCGCACTCGATGGCGGTGTTCATAGCGATGACACCCAGTCGGCGGATTACCTCCGGAGAGTTGGAAATCTCGCTCTGGCGGATGGTAAGATGCTTCTTGAAGTAATCGATATCATCATATACCTCTTTCAATGTATCATTGGTTACGGTGAGCGAAGAGCAGGAAGCATCCTTGATTCGTCCTTCACGCATGTATTTCACTACTGCATCCTGAACCACCTCGGTATAGACGCTGAACACAGGTACGTTAGGATTCTGTCCCAATGCCTCAAGAACGGCATTGGAAGTTACGCCCACACCGCTCTGCAAAGGCAGGAACTGAGGAGGAATATGCCCCTTCTTCAGGTCGCTGACCAGGAAATCAGCCACATTGTGTCCCATCTGCTCGGTTACAGGATCGAGTGGCTTGAAGGCACGCGCCTCCTCCGGGATGTTGCATTCCACCACACCGATAATCTTATGCGCATCAATCTCCACATACTCCTTACCTATTCTATCGCCCACATTCAAGATTGGGATAGGGGTGCGGAACGGGCATTCTGCTATCTCATACACATCGTGAAGATAGCGGGAAGCAGGACTGTGGAAAGTATTCTTCTCGATGAGCACCTTCTTTGCCAATCTAACGATGGTAGGAACGATGCCGCCGGCAGAGGTCAGAAATGCCTTGCAGGTGGTTTCGCCTTCTTCCAAATCTGATACTTCAATGATGGCAAGGTCTATTTCGCCATAGAAACCACGGCGCAGACGCTCAGCCATGTGACCGAGGTGCATATCCTCATAATCTATCTCGCCCAGGTTGGTGTGAGTTCTAAAATCCTTGTTGGTAGAAAATGGCGCACGGAACTTGATGGCATGAGCTGCTGCCATGTCACCTTCAATACTCTGCGAAGTAGAAGCTCCTGTCAAGATGCCCACCTGGAAAGGTCTTCCTGCCTCATGCTCAGCCACGGCTCTCTTGGAGAGTTCGCGGAAGGTTGCCTTAGGCACGCCGTTTGGTGTAAAACCACTCAATCCGATTGTATCTTGATCGTTAATCATCGCTGCTGCTTCAGCAGCGCTTAATCTAATATATGCCATTTTCTTCTAACTTAATACTCATTAGCGGAACTTATAGCCGCCTTCTTGATAATTGATAACTGTTTGCGGCTGCAAAGTTACATATTATTTTTGATATAAGCTAATAATTTGATGATTTTATACAGATAATAGGCAAATTACTTACAATTCGTGAATAGATATGCAGATTTCACTTGCTTTATGCAAAAATAAGGCTGGCATCCATGCGCCCTGAAAGGTAGGGCGTAGGGCGTAGGGGGCAGAGCCTGCTTGCAAAAGTCTTTCTCCTGATATTTTCTCTCTTTTTCTAAGATAAAAGTGGTATTTTCAAGGTATTTAATAACATTTTGCGGATGATTTGGCGGATATGTCAGAAAAATGAGTTAACTTTGCAGAAAAATATAAATAATATAAAAGAAAGGTTCATACAAGATGGAACAGAAATTACTGATTTACAACACTCTCACTCGTACGAAAGAGAGATTCACTCCGCTCCACGCTCCTAACGTGGGCATGTATGTTTGTGGCCCTACCGTGTATGGCGATCCGCATCTCGGTCATGCGCGTCCTGCCATCACATTCGATATACTCTTCCGCTATCTCAAGCACTTGGGATACAAGGTTCGCTACGTTAGAAACATTACCGACGTGGGCCACCTGGAGCACGATGCTGATGAGGGCGACGACAAGATTGAGAAGAAGGCTCGCCTGGAGCAGTTGGAGCCAATGGAGATTGCTCAGTACTACACCAACCGCTACCATGATGCCATGGAGGCGCTGAACGTGCTTCCTCCTAGCATTGAGCCTCATGCCACAGGCCATATCATAGAGCAGGAGAAACTGGTTCAGGAAATCCTGGACAATGGCTATGCCTACGAGAGTAACGGCTCTATCTACTTCGACATCGAGAAGTATAACAAGGATCATAAGTACGGTATCCTCTCCGGACGTAACCTGGAGAACGTTATCAACGAGAGCCGCGAGCTGGCTGGTATCGGTGAGAAGAAGAACCAGGCTGACTTTGCCCTCTGGAAGAAGGCTTCACCTGAGCATATCATGCGCTGGCCTAGTCCTTGGAGCGATGGATTCCCAGGATGGCACTGCGAGTGTACTGCGATGGGACGTAAATACTTGGGCAGCCACTTCGATATTCACGGTGGCGGCATGGATTTGATTTTCCCTCACCACGAGTGCGAGATTGCGCAGGCTGTGGCTTCTCAGGGCGACCAGATGGTTCATTACTGGATGCACAACAATATGATTACCATCAACGGCCAGAAGATGGGTAAGAGTCTTGGTAACTTCATCACCCTGGAGCAGTTCTTCACTGGCAATCACGACAGTTTGGAGCAGGCTTATTCGCCAATGACCATCCGTTTCTTCATCCTCTCCGCTCACTATCGCAGCACCGTAGATTTCTCTAACGATGCCTTGAAGGCTAGCCAGAAGGGATTGGAGCGCCTGATGAATGGTTTGAACGACCTGGAGCGTGTGCCTGTGGCTAAGCAGAGCGATGAGCAGGTGAAGAAGTTTGTAAGCGAATTGCGCCAGCGCTGCTACGATGCGATGAACGATGACTTCCAGACTCAGCTTGTCATCAGCTATCTCTTCGAGGCTTGCCACGTAATCAACACAGCCCTCGACCACAAGGCAAACATCTCTGCTGAAGACCTGAAGGAGCTTTCAGAGACCATGCATCTCTTCACCTTCGACCTCCTCGGCTTGAAGAGCGAGAAGGGAGCCAACAATGATGCTCGTGAAGAGGCTTATGGCAAGGTAGTGGATATGGTTCTCAACCTGCGTGCCAAGGCTAAGGCAGATAAGGATTGGGCTACCAGCGACCAGATTCGCGATGCCCTGGCTGAAGCCGGATTCGAGGTAAAGGACACCAAGGATGGTGTTACCTGGAAACTGAACAAGTAAAAAATGTATGATATAAAATAAGAAAAGGCTTGGAAGTTGCAATAACTCCCAAGCCTTTTATTTTTGTGCTGCTGCAGAATCTTTCTTTCTTGCAGCAATCGTATCTTTCTGCCTATTCAAAACTGAATCCCGCAACATCTTGTCTTTCTTATTCTTATACTCCTTATACTCTTTTTCGTAATAGTGGGCAAAGTTGGCGAAAGGCTCTGTCGTTACCTCATCGCTTGATGCCGTATAGGTATTTCCGTAAGGATCGGATGCCTTGATGATGATTTTGGCATTCGGATTCCTTGGAGTATAATAATAAAGGTGGTTCATGATGAGATAACCATTTCCCTTGCTCACGAAACGATAGGATACACTCTCGCAGTACTTATGATGATAGCCGGCTGCAAAGGCATCCTGACCCTTGCTGCTGATGCGGCGCATCAGATATTCCTTGCCATCTTCTATGGCTACCACACGCCAGTGACTGGTGGCATTGAAGACATTGGCTACCAGGATATTCCTATTGTTTGCCAACTGCCAGTCTTTGGCATATTTCTCGCCGTTGAAATCGGTCTGGGCACGGAAGATGGTCATCTGCTTGCTCTTGTCCCAGAAAGTTCCCTTGTAATAGCAGTTGCTGATACTGGTACCCACAAAACTATAGACATAATAGCCGTTCGGCGTACCGCAGATGTTGATGTTCGACTGCCAGATGTTGCCACAGGCTGCGGCATGGCAATGCTCCATCACATCCTCGCCCTCGTAGTTGATTTCGTGGTTGCAGGCAAAATGAGTATGTCCACAGAAGAGTTCATAGCCTCCCTTAAACTGCTTCAACAGAGAGAGTAGGAGAGAGAGGCGGGAAGAGGAATAATGCCCCTCCTCATTGGCATTGGTCAGCGGCTTCGCCTTGCTGAACGGCGCATTGCCGAAGGTAAAAGGAATGTGATAGCAGAGCACCACCTTCTTATCCTTGGGTGTAAGGGCCAGATTCTGCTTCAGCCATTTCACCTGGCGCTCGCGCAATTCTCCAGGAGAATAATAAGACATACCGCGATGGAAGAAGCAGTTGTTGATGCAGACATAATGCACATCGCCACGGTCGAAGGAAAAATCGGTAGGACCGAAATTCTCCTCCCACTTCCTGCGGTAGAGTGCCTTTCCATCCTGATCGTGATTGCCGATTACGGAGAAGAGGCGCATCTCGGAAGAGCCCAATGCCTGGCGTATCTGACGCTCCAGCTTGGCATTATAGCCACCGTAATACTGTACGTCGTCGCCCATGCTGAGTCCATAGACAGGAGTGCCGGCAGGAAGACTCTTGATGGTTTGCTTGATATCTGCCATCGTCTGTGTGGTGAATCTTTCTACATCGCTCTTCTTGATGGGATTATCATCCGGAGAAGTATAGTAGGGGCTGTAGGCATTGGTAACCTGCGGGTCGCCGATGACTATCATCTTATAACTCGTCTCCTTGCCGCCAGGCAATCGCCTCAGGGTAAAGTCATAAATCTTTTTCTTGTTGGAAACTGCCTGGTAAAAACAAGCCGTGCGGTCGGTAGCCGAATGGGTAGGAACCTCGAACTCAGCAGGCACGGAAAAATAGATGAAGCGAGCCAAGCTGTCCCGCTTCATCTTATATCTTCCTCGGGAATCGGTCTTCACACATTTGAAGCCATCGCTCACGATAACGCCAGCCACACCGTTTCCCTCGGTATCTTTTAAAGAACCAGAGATATTGAAATCTCTCTTCACCACAGGCTTTTTCGTCTTCACCGTATCCGCCACCAGCGTGGCAGTCGTGTTATCCACTACCTTGTGGATAATAGGGAGCATATCATGCTTCCGGAGATGCAGGGTAACTCCTACAGCCACAAGAACGCAGCAGATGAAGACGACCAAGCCTGTATTCATCTGTTTTTTATTCATTTTTCCTCCTACACTATCACTTTTTCTGTCGTACTTCTACTTCACGATAGAAGTTATCGGGTTACGGGTACCCTTGGCATTCACGAGGAAAGCCTTGGCACTGCCGAATTTCAGGAACATATCCAGGCGAACAGGGATGTGGTTCTCATCGTCCGTGATATAGAAATCCACTATCTTCTTCCACTTCTCATCCTCATACTCCTGATATTCCAGACGCAGACAGCGGTATTTGATGCCGTTATCTGCCTTCACGGTCACCTTGCCGCCATACTTGAGCTGGGCAGGAGTGCGACCGCCACCATCACAGATAGGAAACTTCACGCTATGACCTTTCTTCCAGTTGGCAGGGTCGAAACTGCGGGCACGCAGGAAGATGTTCATCATATCAAAGACACAGTCATCATAAGAATGCTTCTTCCATCTGTGCTCACCATGCTTGTTCTTATAATGCAGGTTTACATTGCAATTGCCGCCGGCATAGTTGTAGAAAACCTCATCCACGGTATATCGCTTACCTTCGCGGGCTCCCTTGCGGAAATACATCGGAGCCATATCGGTGCCTGTATAGCAGAGCAGGGTATCGCGGAGAACGAAGAAATCGTCCACTCTCTTATTACCGCGGGTTACCAGCGAACCACGATAGGCAGGCTTGCCCTTGTGGGTGGTCTGCACCACCGACATACTGGCAGTGCCAGCCTTTACCCATACAAACTTCCAGTTGTAATAGAGATTGTAAGTCAGGAATTCACCCGACTTGAATGCAGTATTACGGAAAGTACACTGGGCCGATACAGAAGTATTGACCAAAAGCAGCAACATAGCTACTATAAATGACTTGAGTAACTTCATATCCTTTACATTTTAGGAACATACTGAATGCCGAGCTTAGCGGCACGCTGTACATTCTGATTCTTAACTTTCTTCTCCTTATCAGGCTTCTGCTTGGTGATGGCTCCCGGTTTCTGCAGCGAGAGTTCACGGGCCAGCGGATCCCAGCTTTCTGTGAGATCCCATTTCGCCTTACATTCTATCGCCTCCGGATAGTAATATACTTCCTCAGCCTGCTGGTCGCTATCATAATTACCCGTATCCCACTTGCCGTTATTGTTGCGATCTACGATCAGACGCATATAATACTTCTGTGGTTTGAGATAATAGAATTCTGCCACACCATTCACAGTCTTAGTCTCCTTTACCACTTTATCCTGTGCATCAAGCAGTTGCACGATGAGCGGCAGGTCGTGGAGCGAGGTGATGTTCACAAGCAGCGTACCATAGGTATCCAGCGAGTTGACCTTGAAGCCCTGCTTGATAGGCTTGGAAGCCAATCCGTAGATATCCTCAAAGGCAGCAGAATCTACCTCCAGACTGTATTCTATATCCGGTCGCCATTCTCCCCGGAGTTCATATTTCCGGTTCTCCAGCGGCAGGAATTCCATCGGAGCCCGATACCAGAGCGTATCATGCTTGGCATAGAGATGGATGGCGGCAGTATCTACCTTAGCCAATGGAGTAGGGAAGGAGAAGATGACATTCTGGTCGGGATCAAACTGCGATGATACACTCAGCTGTACATCGAGCGGTTTCACCTCCATCACCGAATCGTAGGGTTCGCCTTTCTTCTTCTTTTTCTCCTGCTTCTTGGTCCAGGCAGCCAGTTCCTTTTCCATGTTCTTCATTCGCTTGGCGTATGGTTCCTTTGACAGGATTTCCTGGGCAGAATCGGTCTTGTTGACCAGTACTCCGGTACTATCCGTCATGCGGTAAGTGATATCCATCAGCAGCGTATCCTGATTCACCAGTGCCGTATCCTTCAGCCAGTAGGTAATGGTATCCTTCTTCTCAGAAGCCTCAACCAGGAAAGCATTCTCGGCATCAAAGTTGAGTCCCTTGATCTGTGGAAGAATGGAATCGCCATAACTGAAGAAGAGGGTGAAGCTATTTGCCTTCTGGCGCTCTGCCTTCAGGAAGAATCTGTCGGTCAGAGGCTCCGTAAAGGCTCTGAGCACGATATTATCAGGAAGGAAATGGATGTAATCCACCTGGTCTATCGACTTGATGTGCAGGGAATCCACCCAGGTGGTATCCTGTCTAACATCCGGTTTGCAGGAAGGCACGATGATGTCGTGGGAGAAAGCAATCTTCTCGCTCTTCTGACTGAACTTATAGTCGCCATCCTGATCCTGCAGGGCATAGATGCGGTAAGAACCCGGTGCCACACCCTTGATGACAAAGCGGCCGCGACTGTCGGTACGGCTCACTCGCAACATCGGCTTGGTGCGGAAGGCAGAATCGGCATGGTCGGCATACAATCCCACCAGGATACCCTTGACAGGTTCCAGATTCTCCGATTCCAGCACATGGCCCGAAACCTCCATGGTATCAATGGCAGCTCCCGTAGAGAAACTGTAGGTATAGTTTCCCATCGGATTGCCCTCGTTGTTATCGCTGATGGCATCCGAGAAGTCGATGGTATAGGTGGTATTCGCCTTGAGTGAATCCACAAGCGATATCTGTATTCGCCTGCCGGCACCCTTGATTTCAGGCTGTTCCAGCTGTGGTGGCGAAACCACCACCTTCTCCGAAGGGTTATCGAGCTTGATAAACTCATCGAAGTAGATATTGATTTTCTTCTGGTTTACATTCACGGCGCCATCGGCTGGCGAAGCTCCTATCACCTTGGGAGGAGTCTCGTCAAACCATCCGCCATCCGGCTGTCCCATCTTGGCACAGGAAACCAGCAATAGGAAGACAAGCAGATAGAAAGGCAAAAACAGGGTATTTGCCTTTATCCGATTCTTCAACAATTGTATGATGTCGTTCTTGTTTGTCATTCTTTTCTATCTTACATGTCCACTATTCCTGCAGATTATGCAGTAAAAGCCTTATTCATAAAGGCTTACTATATAAAAAGCCTTATTTGTTCATCATGAGCATCTCATCGATGTTCTTGCGGCTGTTGCTCAGACGAGGAATCTTATGCTGTCCGCCCAACTTGCCCTTGCTCTTCAGCCATTCATTGAAGAGTCCCGGCTTAGCCTTCACTATCTCCAGGTGCTGGAGGGTAACATCGTGGAAGCGCTTTGCCTCGTAATCGCTGTTGATCTCCTGCAACTTGGTATCGAGCAGGCTGGCAAACTCATTCAGGTCCTTTGGTTCCTCAGAGAACTCGATGAGCCACTGGTGGCGGCACTTGGCATTGCTGTCCATATAGACAGGAGCAGCGGTATATTCCGCAATCTGCGCACCCGTCTTCTCGCAGGCATAGGCAAGTCCCTTCTCGGCATTGTCCATAATCAGCTCCTCACCAAAGGCATTGATAAAGTACTTGGTACGGCCGGTGATGACAAACTTGTATGGATTGGTGCTGGTAAACTGTATGGTATCGCCAATCATATAGCGCCACAAACCGCAGGAGGTGGTAATCACCATCGCATAGTTCTTGCCTACTTCCACGCCCCAGAGAGGCACCACGGTAGGATGATCGCTTCCAAACTCATCCATCGGGATGAATTCGTAGAACACATCGTAATCTACCATCAGCGACATGGCTGGATCTGACGGATCATCCTGCAGACCGAAGAATCCCTCGCTGGCATTATAGGTCTCCATATAATGCATGTTAGGAGATGTGATGAGCTGCTCATACTGCTTGCGGTAAGGAGTAAAGGCGATGCCGCCATGGAAGAATACCTCCAGGTTAGGCCATACCTCCTCCAGATGCTGCTTGCCGGAAAGTTCCATCACGCGTACCAGTACGCTGAGCATCCAGCTAGGCACACCCGAGATATTGGTTACGTTCTTGTTCAGCGTTTCATGGGCGATGCGGTCGCGCTTCACCTCAAAGTCGCTCAGCAGTGCGGTTTCCTTCTTAGGTACGCGCACCATGTTGGCAAGCGGATTGATGTTCTCGATGAGGATGGCACTCAGGTCACCCACCAGACTGCCCGAAACATTATAGTTAGGCGAATGGCTTCCACCGAGAATCAGGCTCTTGCCGTCGAATATCTTACTCTTTGGGTTGTTGCGCAGATAATAAGCCACAGCATCGAATCCACCCTTGTAGTGGATGTTCTGCAAACCATCCTGCGAAACAGGGATGAACTTACTCTTGTCGTTGGTAGTACCCGAAGATTTGGCGTACCACTTCACCTGTCCTGGCCAGAGGATGTCTCTTTCGCCATGACGCATTCTGTCGATGTCGCCCTTCAATTCCTCATAGGTATTGACCGGCACATTCTGTGCAAACTTTTCGTAGCTATTTGTCGTATTGAGTAGATGTTTCACACCATATTCGGTGTTTTTGCCAGATGCCAAAAGGCGCATCAGTACCTCATGCTGCAATTCCTCTGCATCATGTACATACTTTTCCAAGCTCTTCTGGCGAGGCTTGAATACATTACTTACTATCGTTGTTAAACTCATATCTAGATATATATACCTTATAAAGTATTTGCAAAAGTACTTCAATCTTTTGATATAGAGAAAGTTTTTACTGTTTTTTAATACAAAACATAACCTATCGGGCAAGATAGGGGATAAGAATGTAAAATATCAAACAAAAAAACTCCCTTGAGACTACCATATCCGTCAGTCTCAAGAGAGTCTTTCCCTTATCTTAATCCAGTTCTATCATCATAGATTATTCCTTATCTTCTGCAAAGGCAGCTGCCTCGGCGGCTGCAATGATGTCCTCGCGGCTCATTTCCTTGGGCTCAGCAGAGATATCACTCAAGTCAAACTCGTCATCGCTTTCCTGAGTGGCTGTAGTGGTTATTTCTTCAGTAACAGTAGAAGCAACAACATCTTCAGCCGAAGAATTCTCTGTATAGACTTCTTCCTTGAAAACATTGACGTGTTTTTCTTCAGACTCCTGTTTTTCTGTGTCTTGCGAGATGATGAAATCATTCTTTACCTCGGTGGTAGGCACAGCCAGCACAGGTTCTTCTTCCATCTTTGTACGGTTTGCCTTGGCAGTAAATACAGAATCAATATACTGCGGTTCCTTGCGCAATCGTTCCAGGGTAAGCTTAGAGGCAAGCTGCTGGCTCTCCTTCTTAGAGTAACCCTTGCCTTCTCCGCCCTTTACACCTTCCATTACCACCTGATAGGTGAAAACAGGGCTTCCGTTCTTGTCTTTCTCCTGTCCCAGCATCACGAACTCCAGCTTCACGCGGTTCTTCTGGCTCCATTCGATGAGTTTGCTCTTGAAGTTCACCTCCTTGTAAGCCACCTTATCGATGTTTATCATTTTTGCCAGGATGCGCTTCTGCATGAATTTCATGCAGGCATCATAACCACGGTCCAGATAAACGGCACCAACCAACGCTTCGAAAGCATTTCCTCCCATATAGCTGTTATGAGAAGAACTGTGTCCATTAGATAAAACGAGTTGATTGATTCCCATCTCCTGGGCGAGCTTGTTGAGCGTATCACGCTGCACCAGCTTGCTTCGGGTATTGGTGAGGAATCCCTCTCGCTTGCCAGGAAAGTGCTGATACACGATATCACCCACTACAGCATCCAGTACGGCATCACCCAGAAACTCCAGGCGCTCGTTGTTCACAGGCTTGCCCTTGGAATTGCGGTGCATGATGCTCTTGTGCATCAGCGCCATCTTGTAATAACTGATGTTGTGTGGATAAAAACCTAGGATTTCGTACAAAGAAAAATAAAGCTCTTTATCCTTGCGGAAAGAGAGCTTTATTCTATCTATTAAATTATTCAGCATACTTCTTGAATACTACACAGCAGTTATGACCGCCGAATCCGAATGTATTGCTCAATGCAGCACGAACCTCACGCTTCTCAGCTTTGTTGAATGTGAAGTTCAGGTTGTAATCGAGCTCTGGATCGTTGTCACCCTCTTCGTGGTTGATAGTAGGAGGAACGATATCGTTCTTCACACTAAGAACACAAGCCATAGCCTCTACTGCACCAGCAGCACCGAGGAGGTGACCAGTCATTGACTTAGTAGAACTGATGTTGAGCTTGTAAGCAGCATCACCGAAGACAGCCTTGATAGCCTTAGCCTCAGAGATATCACCTACGTGGGTAGATGTTCCGTGAACATTGATGTAGTCAATGTCCTCTGGCTTGAGGTTAGCATCAGCAAGTGCGCGCTCCATCACGAGCTTAGCACCGAGACCTTCTGGATGAGAAGCTGTGATATGATAAGCGTCAGCGCTCTCGCCCTCACCTACCATCTCAGCATAAATCTTCGCACCACGAGCCTTAGCGTGCTCAAGCTCCTCGAGAATCAAGCAGCCAGCACCCTCGCCCATGATAAATCCATCACGGCTTGCGCTGAATGGACGTGAAGCATGCTCAGGGTCATCGTTACGAGTTGACAACGCGTGCATGGCATTGAAACCACCTACACCGCAAGCGCAGATAGCAGCCTCAGCACCACCACTGACAATGATGTTTGCCTTGCCCAGACGAATCAGGTTGAAGGCATCTGCCAATGCGTTGCTTGAAGAAGCACATGCAGATGTTGTGGTATAGTTTGGTCCGTGGAATCCGAAGTGGATTGAAATCTGACCAGATGCGATATCTGCAATCATCTTAGGGATGAAGAATGGGTTGAACTTAGGACCGTTCTCCTCATGAGTAGCGAAATACGATACTTCATCCTCGAATGTCTTGATACCACCGATACCTACACCGAATACAACACCAACGTTGTTCAAATCTTCTGTTTCAAGATCAATGTTTGCATCCTTTACACCCTGCATAGCGGCAATCATAGCCAACTGGGTATAACGGTCGAGCTTGCGAGCCTCCTTACGGTCAATCCATTCATTGATGTTCAGGTCCTTTACTTCGCAAGCGAACTTTGTCTTGAAATTAGTTGTATCGAAATGAGTAATAGGGGCAGCACCGCTCTTTCCAGCGAGGAGGTTCTCCCAAGTTTCCTCAGGAGAATTACCAACTGGAGTCACAGCACCAAGACCTGTTACTACAACTCTCTTTAATTCCATTTATAAAATTTTAGTTGCTAATTTACTTAGCGTTCTCCTCGATGTAAGCGATAGCGTCACCTACAGTAGCAATCTTCTCAGCCTTATCGTCTGGGATAGAGATAGAGAACTCCTTCTCGAACTCCATGATCAACTCTACAGTATCCAAAGAATCTGCACCGAGATCATTTGTGAAGCTTGCCTCTGGCTTAACTTCTGCCTCATCAACACCGAGCTTATCTACGATAATTGCCTTTACTTTGCTTTCAATTTCTGACATAATTGTAACCTTTAAAATGTTTATAATTTAATTTCTAATTAAAAATCTGGGTGCAAAGGAACACTTTTTTTTTGATATAAACAAATATTTTAGCAAAAAAAGTGCTTTTCGGTGCACAAACACCCCCTAATTGTGCATCTTTTTCGCCTTTTTTCGCTTTTTTGTTGGCTCTTTGAGATTATTTTGTTACTTTTGTACGGTATTAAATCAAATAGTTCAAACCGTATGACATTTACAGAAAACGCTAACAAGATTTTTAATCAGGCGATAGCCGATTATCACATCAAAGACAACATTGATACTCCTATCAATAATCCATTCGAGGAAGGTACCATCGAGAACCGTCTCTACCTCAAGTGCTGGATTGATACCGTTCAGTGGCATTTCGAGGATATCATCCGCGACCCTCAGATCGACCCTGCAGAGGCGCTCGTCTTGAAGCGCAGAATCGATAAGAGCAATCAGGACCGTACTGATCTCGTGGAGCAGATTGATTCTTACTTCCGCGAGGTTTACAAGGATGTAAAGGTGCTGGATGATGCACGCATCAATACCGAAAGTCCTGCATGGGCTGTTGACCGTCTCAGCATCCTTGCCCTCAAGATCTATCACATGAAGGAGCAGGTGGAGCGCCCGGAGGCTTCTGAAGAGCGCAAGGCTAAGTGCCAGGCTAAGCTCAACGTACTCCTCGAACAGCAGGTGGATCTTTCTACTGCCATCGACCAGCTCCTGGAGGACATCGAAGCTGGAAGAAAGTACATGAAGGTTTATCGACAGATGAAGATGTACAACGATCCTTCTACCAACCCTGTACTCTACAAGAAGTAAACCAGCATCAATCAGAATAGAAGCAGAGTAGGCTTTGTTTTTTACCATAAAAAGCGAAGCCCGCTCTTCTTTACACCTTATTATATATATAAAGAGACTAAAAAAGATGAAGACAGAGCATATTCTCGTTATTAGATTTTCGGCCATGGGTGACGTTGCCATGACTGTACCTGTGATTTATTCATTGGCAAAGCAGTATCCTCACGTAAGAATCACCGTGTTAAGCCGTTCCTTTGCTCGCCCGTTCTTCGAGAATCTTGCCCCAAATGTCGGCTTCATGGAGGCTGACCTCAAGGGGGAATATAAGGGTGTAAAAGGTCTCAATGCACTCTATCGCCGGCTCATCGCCAAGCAGTTTACTGCGATAGCCGACCTTCACAGTGTTTTGCGCTCCAGCTATCTGCGCATGCGCTTCAACCTCTCCAACTTCAAGGTGGCACATATCGACAAGCATCGCAAGGGAAAGCGCAAGCTGGTGGCTTCCTCCGGCAAGGTGATGGAGAAACAGCCATCTTCCTTCCAGAATTACGCCGATGTCTTTGCCAAGTTGGGTTATCCTGTACAGATGGATTTCACTTCTCTCTTCCCGGAAGAAGGAGGAGACCTGAGCCTGCTTCCAGAACAAGTTTTCCAGGTTACTGTTGATAACAGCAAGGATAAATCCACAGTTATCAACAAGGATGCTCATAACCCAGCGGAACCTTGGATAGGTCTGGCTCCATTCGCTGCCCACGAAGGCAAGATCTATCCGGTGCAGCAGATGGAGAAGGTAGTAGAGCGCCTGATTCACAATCATCCTCACTGTCGCATCTTCCTTTTCGGAGGCGGACAGACCGAAACTCCGGTGATGGATGCCTGGGAAGAGAAATATCCACAGGTGGTGAATGCTTCAGGCAAGCTCCACGGCATTTCCGACGAACTCATCCTGATGAGTCATCTCCGCCTGATGATCAGTATGGACAGCGGCAACATGCATCTGGCATCTTTGGTCAATACCCCAGTGGTAAGCATCTGGGGAGCCACCCATCCTTACGCCGGTTTTATGGGCTGGCATCAGAGTCCCGACAATGCCGTACAGCTCGATATGCCTTGCCGCCCATGCAGCATCTATGGCAACAAGCCGTGCATGCGTGGCGACTTTGCCTGTATGAAGAATATCTCGCCGGAGCTGATTGTGGAAAAGGTAGAGAACGTTCTGAACAGAAAATAAAGAGAATCTTTTCCTTCATAAAAGAAGAAGAGATGGATAAAGAGATAGAAGAAGCAGATTTTCCGATGACGCAAAAGTCAGGGGAAAACCTGCTTTTTTCATTATCCACAAACCCGTGGAAAAGTATAAGGAAAACCATAGGAATAACTATTTAATAACTTTGTGGATATCCACCGCTCCCATCCCGAACTCCGAGGAATAGGGATATCCACAGGGTTATTAATAAGTTTTTAGAAACTTTTTCGCAGTTTTTGACGGAAAAAAGATATAAACTTATTAACTTTGCACCGAATTGGGGAAATGTTGATAAAAGAGCTAATCCTTTAAAGACCAAGAAAAAGATTTCCAAGTCGAATACGGATAACTCTGCATAAGATATGGATAATGAAAAAAGCAAATTTAGAAGGTGTTTTTTATCCACTTATCCACGACATATCATCATCCTTATAATCTCTTTTTAAAAATAAGAAATAAAAAATATAATATTAATGTTATGGTGAAAAAAGAATGGATTGAGAAAGGTTACGTGGATGAACCGATCGACGAAACCTTAGACTTGAAAGCTGAAATCAGAAAGCTTTGCAAGGAGAAAGATGCGATTATCCTGGCGCACTACTATACTGTAGGCGAGATTCAGGATATTGCCGACTTTGTGGGTGATTCTCTGGCTTTGGCTCGTAAGGCTGCTGAAACAGAAGCTAAGGTGATGGTGATGTGCGGCGTGCACTTCATGGCTGAAACCTGCAAGCTCTTGAGTCCAGACAAGATTGTGCTCTGCCCTGACCTGAATGCCGGCTGCTCGCTTGCTGACAGCTGCAAGGCTGAGGATCTGAAGAAGTATAAGGAAGAGCACCCAGGCTACCAGGTGGTAAGCTATGTGAATACCACCGCTGCCGTGAAGGCTTTGACCGATTGCGTGGTGACCAGTGGCAATGCCAAGAAGGTTATCGACAGTTTCCCACAGGATGCGAAGATTATCTTTGGTCCTGATTACAACCTCGGCAACTATATCAACAGCGTAACAGGCAGAAACATGCTGCTCTGGAACGGTGGCTGCCATGTACACGAGAAATTCTCGGTAGAGGCTATCATCAAGTTGAAGCAGGAGCATCCTGAGGCAGTTGTGATGGCTCATCTGGAGTGCAAGGCACCGGTGCTTGCCGTAGCCGATGTGAAGGGTTCTACCGCCACGATGCTGCATTATGCCCAGGAGCATCCTGAAATCAAGGAATACATTATCGCCACAGAGGCAGGTATCCTGCATGAGTTGGAGCGCAACTGTCCTGACGTCATCTTCTATCCTGTACCACCAGAGGTAAGTGAGGGTGGAGTAGGTTGCAGCTGCAATGAGTGCGAGTATATGAAGATGAACTCATTGAAGAAGATCTACAATAGCCTGAAGTTCGGCTGGCCTACTGTAGAAGTGGCTCCAGAAATAGCCAAGGATGCCGTGAAGCCTATAGAAAAGATGCTTTCGCTCTCATAGGAAAAAGGTTATAGGCTTATGGGAGATATCTT